>Ga0209000_1000130_pt1 | contig 98888 bp, 88 predicted proteins | sample RifGroD2_FD_183998 | JGI IMG/M metagenome (GOLD analysis project Ga0209000, IMG submission 183998) | Groundwater microbial communities from Rifle, Colorado, USA - Groundwater D2 (SPAdes) (version 2) | ecosystem: Environmental > Aquatic > Deep subsurface > Groundwater | place: Rifle, Colorado...
CGCAATTATTTTGGAGAGATAGGAACTACAACAAACAATGGAACTAATAATCCAAATATAACTCCAGCATCTGTTTTAGATAATATAGGACAGCCATTCACACTTATTGACACCACTCCCCCAACAGCAGTCATAAGCTACAGCCCATCAGCCCCATACAAATCTGGCACAGCAGTAACTATTACCGCCACATTCGACGAACCAGTAGCAGATAGCCCAGTACCACAAATCAGTATAAGCGGTGCAAACACTCAAGCTAACACAAACATGACAAAAACAAGCTCCACAGTATACACATATACCCACACAGTAGGAGTAGGCGACGGTACTGCAACAGTAGCCATGGCCACAGCGCAAGACCTAGTCGGCAATGTAGTCATAGCAGCCCCGACAAGTGGAGCGACATTTACAGTAGACAACACACCACCTGCCGTCCCAACATTCACACCTAGCACAGCAGACTGGACAAATCAAGATATAACAGTAGAAATCGACTACCCAGCAGGCTCGATAACACCTCAATACCAAATAGATTTAACAGGTTGGCAAGCATATACTGGAGAATTAACGATACCATCAAACTGTGCAATACATGCAAGATGCTATGACGAAGCAAATAATGTAAGCACAACAGCAACCCTAAACGTAATAAAGATAGACAAAACACCACCTAACGCACCAACAGCAAGCCCAGCAACAGGAACATATAACGTAGCACAAACAGTAACAGTATCAAACACATCAGGAGATGTAGCACATACATACTACACCACAGACGGAACAGATCCAGACAACACAGACACAGAGGTAATAGGTGGAACACTAAGCATAGATGGAGTCGATGGGCAAACAATAACACTAAAGCTAGTAAGCTATGACGGAATAAACAAAGGAGCAATATCAATACCATATCTGTATACCTTCAACAAAACAGGGCCAATAATAACTGCTAACCCAACAGGCAGGACAAAGTCACCAGACAATATAAATGTAAACATAACAATAACATCAGACAATCTAAATAATTGGCAATATCAGTGGGATACAGACACAACTCTAGATGAAGACGACTGGACTACAGGAACTACAAACCCACAAGACCTAGACCCGAAAACAGAAGACGGAACATGGTACTTACATGTAAGAGCCGAAGATGATGATGAAAATATAATAACACAAACATACGGAACCTACAAAAAAGGAACAGTATCACCGATTGAAGGCTACGCAGCAGATTCATACCCAGATGAGAGAAAATACTTCAAATACTACGTTGGTCTTGATGCAAACAACATAGGACGAGTAATGTTAGCAGCACCAAAAGATGTAGGAGGAGTAAAACAGATATTCACAAGAAATGATATACTAGACCCAGAGACAAATAGATTTAAAGTGGGTGGAGTTTATTATATAGATAGAGAAGGTAAGATACAGGAGTACAATTAATAGAGGAAAATCAAAAGATGAAAAGTAAGTACAAGTTTAAAAAAGGTATAAGTAATTATATCTTTTTTTATTCTATTATATGTTGAAAAAAATTTATAAATTTGATATAGTTGTAGTAAGTATTTAAGTACGAAAAGAAAGGTGGAATATATCATGATAAAGGGTATTGGAATAGATATAATAGAGATAGAAAGAATACAAGAAGCAGTGGAGAAAACCAAAGGTTTTTTAGAGAAGACATATACAGAAGGTGAAATAGAGTATTTCAAAAGTAAAAGGATGAAATATGAGACGATAGCTGGTAACTTTGCAGGGAAAGAGGCATTTGTAAAGGCTTTTGGGACAGGATTTATAGGTATAGATACAACGGATGTAGAAATCTTAAGGGATGAAAAAGGTGGACCATATATAAATGTTTTAAAGGAAGAGATAAGGGAATCGCTGAAAAACGCGAGAATATTTATTTCAATTTCACACTCACAAAATTATGCAATAGCAAACGTAGTAATAGAAGAATAGTAATTTTTTATGAAAGATAGGAATATATATATTATGGGTGATTTTATTGAAAAGACTTGTATATGTAATCTTTATTTCTATTTTTATGACATCTTGTGGAGGACCTAATGAATACGAACAAGTACATGAAAATATAATAAAATTAGATAGCTATTGTTACGAGATGGAGTTTTGCGTTATATCAAATAAGAATGAAAACATGTATAAAATTAGGGTTACAGCTAATGCAGAAGATGGGTATATGGTTGAAATTTTGGAGCCAGAAAATATAAAAAGAATAGTTACAAGATATAACAAAGATAAAACAGAGCAGGAAAATACGAGTATACAAGACAAGATAACTTTAGTTGATACCGAAAAATTTGACTATAATATACTAATGCTGAGTAATTTTAAAAAAGTTTATATGCAGCAAGATAAGATTGAAATTAACAAACAGAAAGATGGAACTTATAAAGTAGAAATTTCCATACCAAATGGCAATTATTATTTTAATAAACAGGAAATAATATTTGATGGACAGGATAAACAACCTATAATAATGAATGTGTATAATGAAGATGGACAAAAAACTATTGAGGGTAAGGTTTGCAAGGACAACCAAAGATAGAGAAAATAAATTTGAGGTGTGGTACATGAACGAAAGAGTGATTGCAGAGATAAACATGAGTAATTTAAAACACAACCTGAGTGAGGTAAGAAAATGTATTAAGCCCACTTCTAAAGTCATGGGTATAGTTAAGTCAAATGCCTACGGGCATGGTATTGTAGAAATATCAAAATATTTAGAAGACTTTGGTGTAGACTATTTTGGTGTAGCAATAGTAGATGAAGCTATAAAGTTAAGGAAAAACGGAATAACAAGACCAATCTTAATTATGGGATATTTTGAGCAAAATAAAGTTGTAGACATAGTGCATAATGATATAATGCAAACAATATTTAGATACGAAGATGCAATACTTATTTCAGAGGAAGCAAAAAATCAAGATGTAAGTGCAAAGATTCAAATAAAGATAGATACAGGTATGAATAGAATAGGATTTAAGATAAAAAGCGATTTAGTAGATGAACTAAAAAGGATATATGAGTTGCCTAATATTATAGTTGAAGGATTTTATACTCATCTTTACGCAGCAGATAAAAAAGATAAAAAAAGTGTACGTTTACAAATAGAAAAATTTGAGAACGTAATAGCCGAGCTTATGAAGGCGGGAATAAGTGTAACAAATAAGCATGTATTAAATAGTGCAGGTGTAATAGATTTGGGTAGAGAGTATTCTATGGATTTAGTAAGAACTGGCATAATGTTATATGGATTATATGGATCGGATGAGGTAGATAAGAATAATGCAGATTTAAAGCCTGTTATGTGCTTAAAGACTAAAGTGATATTTGTAAAAGAGGTAGGAATAGATGAAAACATAAGTTATGGAGAGGGATATATAACAAAAAGAAATACTATGATTGCGACTATACCAGTAGGATATGCTGATGGATACAGTAGAAAGCTTACAAATGTAGGTAGGGTTCTTATAAAAGGTGAATATGCAAATGTCACAGGAAAGATATGTATGAATCAATTTATGGTTGATGTAACACATATAAAAAATGTAAATATTGGAGATGAAGTAGTTTTGTTTGGAGAGCAGCAAGGTAATAAAATCGGTATAGGAGAAATTGCAAGAATGTGTAATACAATAGACTATGAAATTTTAACTGGAATAAATGATAGAGTAATTAAAAAATATTTATTTTAAAAATGTAAAAGAATATTATATTTAATAAAACTATAATAAAGCTAGTCAAATATAACTTGCCTTGTATAAAAATCACTCTAATGACAATAATATAAATGAAAGTGGTACATATTTCATACTGTTTAGGAGTGAAATATCATGAATGTGAGAAGAGGGGATATTTTTTATGCAGACCTCAGTCCTGTAATAGGTTCGGAGCAAGGAGGAGTAAGACCCGTACTTATAATACAAAACGATGTCGGAAATAAGTACAGTCCAACCGTGATATGCGCAGCTATCACATCACAAATTAATAAGGCAAAGCTACCTACACATATTGAACTAGACTCAGCTAAGTATTCTTTAATGAAGGACTCAGTTATACTACTTGAGCAGGTTAGAACCATAGATAAGCTGAGACTAAAAGAAAAGATAGGACACTTAGAGGAAGAAGTAATGGGTAAAGTAGACAAGTCACTTCAAATAAGTGTAGGGTTGTAAAAAAGCAAGCAGGGCTTGCTTTTTTAGTTGAAAGTTGAACAAACTATAAAAAACAAAATATAAATATATATTGATTTTTACTGTAAAGTAATATAAAATGAAAATACTGAAGATGTTGAAAACATTCTTAACTTTCAACTCTCAACTTTCAACTTTAAATGGGGTGATTAAGTGGGATATTTTCATACAAGAGGGCTTAGGGGAAGTTTACTTGAAGAAATAATAAATATGACAAATGAAATTTATAGAAAAAAAGGAATAGCTCTCATTCAAAAGATTCCTACGCCTATAAAGCCAATGGAAATGGATAAAGAAACTAGAACAATAAGTTTGGGTTATTTTGAACAAAAAAGCACGGTAGATTATATAGGTATAGCACAAGGTATATCAATCTGTTTCGATGCTAAAGAGACAAGCCAAGGTAGTTTGCCACTGCAGAATATACATAAGCATCAAATGGATTTCATGCAAGACTTTGAAAAGCATGATGGTGTTAGTTTCATACTAGTGTATTTTAAAAAATATACTAAGTATTATTTACTACCATTTGAAAAGCTAAAGAAGTATTATGATGCAAAAGAAAACGGGGGTAGAAAGTCAATACCATACTCTGAATTTGGTGAAGAGTTGGAGATAAAAATAAGTAATAATGCGTATGTAAATTATTTAGAGAAGTTGAGTGAGATTTTAGAAGGGGAAAAATAATTAAAACTGGAGGGACAATAATGAGTACATATCTTTTTACATCAGAAAGCGTAACAGAAGGGCATCCAGATAAAATATGTGATCAAATAGCTGATGCCATTCTTGATGGATATATAACAAAAGACCCAAATGCTAGAGTTGCTTGTGAGGTTGCAGTTACAACAGATTTAGTTATTATAATGGGGGAAATATCTGCAAATTGTGAAATAGATTTAGAAAAGGTTATAAGGGACACTATAAGGAAAATAGGGTATGATAAAGATGAATATAAATTTAATGCGGATACTTGTGAAATAATAATTAGGTTAGATAAACAATCACCCGATATAGCAATGGGTGTTGATGATGCAGTAGAAACAAAAGAGAGTATCGAAAAAGAAATTGGTGCGGGAGATCAAGGCATGATGTTTGGATATGCTTGTGACGAGACAGAAGAGTACATGCCACTTGCGATAACTATAGCACATAAAATTGCGAAAAGATTATCAGATACACGAAAACAAGGCATAATAAAATATCTAAGACCTGATGGCAAGGCTCAAGTGACGGTAGAGTACGAAAATGATATACCAAAAAGAATAGATACAATAGTTGTTTCAGCACAGCACGAACCTAACATATCAATAGAACGAATAAGGTCAGACATAATAAAAGAAGTAGTAAACTACGCAGTACCTAAAAACATGATAGATATAAATACTAAGTACCTTATTAATCCTACTGGATGCTTTGTAATAGGGGGACCTGCAGGTGATACAGGTTTAACAGGAAGGAAAATAATTGTAGATACATATGGTGGCTATGCAAGGCATGGTGGTGGAGCGTTTTCAGGTAAAGACCCAACCAAGGTAGATAGATCAGCTGCATATATGGCTAGACATGTTGCCAAAAGCATTGTAGCTTCAGGCTATGCTAAAAGATGTGAGGTACAAATTGCATATGCAATAGGAAAAGCAAATCCCGTTTCTATTTATGTAGACACCTTTTTAACAGGGAAAATATCAAATGAAGAGCTAATAAAAAAAATAAAGAATACGTTTGATTTAAAACCTAGAAGCATAATAGATAAGCTAAATCTCAAAACACCAATATATAGTAAAACCAGTGTATATGGACATTTTGGCAAAATAGATGAGAGTCTTACGTGGGAAAAGGTAGAAAAGATATAATGAAGAACAAGATGGGGTGTTACCATCTTGTTTTATTTTTTGTCGAAAATGTTATAAATGTGTTGTAGTATTTATGACAAGGTGATATACTTGTGTAAATAAAATTTTCTATAAAATAAGGATGTGGATAAATGGAAGACAAGGTATTTATAAAAGAATTATGTCTAGAATGTAAAGAAGAATTTGAAAAATTTATTAATTCCATGCAAAACTTTGTATTTATAGTTGGAGAGGATGAAAAAATAAAGTATGCTAATGAATATGCGTTAGAAAAACTAGAGTATACTAGTAAAGAATTAATAGGATTTTCTATATTAGATATAAGGTTACCAGAAGATAGAGAGATTGGAAAAAAATACCTCAAAGAGATCAGCGAAGATAGAAGGTTTGTTTATTCTATTCCTTATTGTTCTAAAAGTAAAAAAATTATTCAGGCGGAGACAAAAATAGTAAAGGGGCTGTGGGATAAAGAAAAAGTGTTTTACTCAATAAGTCAGGATATATCAGAAAAAAGAGATATACAAAGGGAATTAGGAATAAAAGAAAAACTGCTTACTGCAATATCAGAAGTGGCAAGTGAATTGTTTAAAGAGAAAGATTTGATGAAAGCTATAGAACAAAGTATAAAAATGATGGGTGAAGTGATAGATGTTGATAGGGTATATTTGTTTAAAAATTATTATGATGAAAATGAAAAAGGGTATACTAGTCAGAAGTTAGAGTGGAACTCAGGTAGCCAAAAGCCACAAACAGATAACCTAGAGCTACAGGATATTCCTTTTGAAGCAATTGAGGAGTGTATAAAATCACTTGAAAGTGGAAATGTATTTGAAGGAATTGTAAAAGATATGAAAGAAGGGATAATAAAACAAGTATTAAAAGGACAGAATATACTTTCAGTGATTGTGTTTCCTATAATAGAGGAAGATAAGTTTTGGGGTTATGTAGGATTTGATGAATGTAAAAAGGAGAGAGTGTGGGTAGAAGACGAAAAAGCTATTTTAAGGGTATTTACAGAATATATAGCTGCGGCGATAAAAAGAAATGATATGGAAAATGAACTAAAGAAAGCGAAAGAACTTGCTGATACTGCAAATACTGCTAAATCAGTATTTATAGCTAATATCTCACACGAAATACGAACTCCGATGAACGGTATTATTGGATTTTTAGAACTTTTAAAACACACAACTCTAAGCTCAGAGCAGAGTGAGTATATAGAAGAAGTTTTATCAGCATCTGAGGTATTATTATATCTTATAAATGATATATTAGATTTATCTAAGATAGAAGCAGGAAAGCTAGAGATTGAAAAGAGAGAGTTTGATTTACATGAAGTTATAAATAATTCAGTATCTGCCATAAGACTAAAAGCAGCCACTAAAATGATAGACCTGAGTGTGAAAATTGATCATGAGGTACCTAAAAAGCTAGTAGGGGACCCTTTTAGATTGCAGCAAGTCTTAAATAATCTTTTAAGCAATGCAGTTAAGTTCACATCGGACGGAGATATAAGTATTATTGTAGATTTATTATCGAAGGTAGATGAGAATGTATATTTAAAATTTGAAGTAAGTGATACAGGAATAGGTATTGCAGAAAAAGATTTTAAATCCATCTTTGAACCATTTACACAAGTAGATGTATCATCTACTAGAAAGTATGGAGGATCAGGACTTGGACTGAAAATAACAAAGGATCTTGTTAATATGATGGGTGGAGAAATTGTTTTAGAGAGCGAGATAGGCACAGGCACGAGGTTCTCTTTTACTATAAAAACAGGCACACAAAATAGCACGAATAAAGAAGAGTATGATATTATAAAGAGTAGGGTACTACTAATTGATAATAATATAGCAAATTATAAATTGCTTAGTAAAATTATAGAAGGTAAAAAAATAGGATTAGAGTATTTAAATAACATAAAAGAAGCAGCTAATCTAATAAAGGATATAAATAATGATAAAAACGAGAAAGAAATAAGTATCATTTTGGTTAATTATGATCTATACATGAATAACAAAAATGAATTTGAAAGAATTATAATACCGATAATTAGCAAAACAGAAACAAAAGTAATAGGACTAATAGAGAAAAAACTAGAAACTTCATATGAAAATCTTAAATACCATATAATAGAGGATGTTATCAATATTAAGATGAGGGAAAACATAATAATAAATAAGTTATTACGCATAAATGAAGATAAAAGCCTACTAGTAGATGGAGAAGTAAGGTTTGCAAAGCATGCTCTAAAAAAGAATCTAAAAAATAGGCTAATGAAGATCCTAGTTGCAGAAGACAGTGATATAAACAGGAAAATAATTAGTAAGATGCTGACTATGAAAAATATACCTTATGATTTAGCTATAGATGGAAAAGAAGCAGTGGAGGCATTTGAAAAAAATAGGTATCCTGTTATTTTAATGGATTGCAATATGCCAATAATGGATGGGTATGAGGCAACAAATGTAATAAGAAATATAGCTGGTAACAACACTAAAATAATAGCTATGACTGCTAATGCAATGGAAGGTGATAGAAAAAAATGCTTGGAAGCTGGAATGGATGAGTATTTATCAAAACCAATTAATTATGATAAGCTTTTTAAAATACTTACAAAATATTTTTTGGAAAGTGAAGCGCAGATTAGTGAATCGTTAAGTAATATAATGGAGGAAAGCTTCAAAAAATTTATTCGTGAAACACTGTTTTCGGAAGATGATGCTAAGGAATTATATGATGAATTTATTAAATTATTACCTCTCACAATTGTAAATATTAAATCAGAATTTGAAAAACATGATTATGATGAATTAAAAGGCCATGCCCATAAATTGAAAGGGTCAGCAGGAAGCCTAAGAATAGAATTTATAGAAAAAATAGCTTTTGATATAGAAAAAGAAGCTATTGAAAAAAACGAAGAGAAAATAAAAGATGCAATAAGTCAGTTAGAATATATATTTGATATAAAATGATAAAAAGCTATAAAATTGTCTAAAAAGCTATAAAATTATTGACAAATATTATCTAATATGTTAAGTTATATAATAGACGATTATAAAAATTTATATTATAAAAGGGGTGATTAATTATAAAAAATATATTAATAGTAGATGATGCTCAATTTATCAGGTATTCCCTAAAAACAATGATAGAGGGAAGGGGTTTTAATGTAATAGGCGAAGCTGGAAACGGAAAAGTGGCAATAAGGCTTTTTAAGGAACTTGAACCGGATATAGTTCTAATGGACATAACTATGCCAGAAATGGATGGGCTCGAGGCACTAAAAGAGATAATGAAAATAAATTCGAGAGCAAGAGTAATTATGATATCAGCAATGGGAAAAGAAGGCATTGTGAGAGATGCAGTACTAGCAGGAGCAAAGGGGTTTATAGTTAAACCGTTTACCGAAGATACTGTTATAAAAACTTTAGAGAGAATGATTTAGGAGAGTGGAGGAGTATCATGGATGAAAATAAGTTTTCTATTACTAATGACCCGATGCTCGAAATGTTTGTTTTTGAAACTTTAAACTTGACCCAGCAGCTGGAAGAGATACTAATAAAGGTAGAAAAGAACAGTAGTGTTTCACCTGATGAAATTAATGAAATATTCAGGATTATGCATACTATTAAGGGATCAGCAGCTATGATGATGTTTTCAAACATTTCAAAACTTGCTCATGGAGTGGAAGATGTATTCTATTATATACGTGAAAATAAAGAAGTGAGTATTGACTTATCTGATTTATCAGATAAAGTTCTTGAGGCTGTTGACTTCATAAAAGAAGAAATAGCTAAAATAAAAGAAGGAATAAAGGCTGACGGGGAAGAAGAAAAACTAGTTGAAGTAATGAAATTATACTTAGCTGATATATCAGGGAACCCAAGTATAGAGATAAAAAGAGAAAGCACAAACAAACAAACATATTATATAAGTCAATATGAAATAAAAAGTGAAGAGAATATACATAAATATTCGGCAAAAGTTTTCTTTGAGTCGGATTGTCAAATGGAAAATATTCGTGCCTATACTATAGTACATAATCTCGAGACAATATGTAAAGAGATGTTTTATGTTCCCAATAATCTTATAGAAGATAATGAAAGTGAACAGTACATAGTAGAAAATGGATTTACATTAAATTTTTCAACTCTTAATGATTATAAGCAAGTAAAAGAAATTATAGAGCAGGAAGTATTTATAAAAACTCTAGAATTAAAAGAGGTAGATGAATACGATGAACAATTAAATCTAATAGCTACAAAGACTGAGGAATTAAAGAATACAAGTAAAATATGTATGTCAGAAGTTGTAAAAGAGGAAATAGAAACAAGTAGTACAAAACAAAATATAATTAGTGTAAATGTAGCTAGACTGGATAAACTTATGGATATGGTTGGAGAGATAGTTATAACGGAATCAATGGTTATAAAAAACAAGGATCTTGAAGGATTAACACTACATAATTTCAATAAAGCCGCTATACAACTGCGTAAACTAACAGATGAGTTACAAGATATAGTAATGACAATACGTATGGTACCTATTTCTATGGTGTTTAGTAAAATGAATCGTATTGTTCGAGACATGTCTAAAAAGCTTAGAAAAAATGTGGAACTAGAAATAATAGGTGAAGAAACAGAAGTAGATAAAAATATAATAGATAACCTGTCAGATCCAATAATGCATCTTATAAGAAACTGTATGGATCATGGTATAGAGGAACAGACAGAGAGAATAAGAAAAGGAAAGCAACAAAAAGGCAAAGTAACTCTTAGCGCACAGAGTAATAGTGGAGAGGTTCTCATAAAAGTAATAGATAACGGGAAAGGGCTAGACAAACAAAGAATAATAAGCAAAGCAAAGGAAAATGGATTACTCACGAAAGATGAAATAGAACTTACAGAAAGAGAGATATTTGGATTAATATTTTTGCCAGGGTTTTCTACTAAAGATGAAGTAACCGAGTTCTCAGGGCGTGGAGTAGGAATGGATGTAGTAAAAAAGAGCATAGAAAAGGTAGGAGGAGTAGTGTTTGTTGAAAGTACGATAGATGTGGGCACTACAATAAATATAAAAATCCCTCTTACACTTGCTATAGTAGATGGAATGGAAATATCAGTTGGAAACTCAGTATATACTATTCCAATTACATCTATAAAAGAATCATTTAAAATGAATGAAAAAGATCTTATTTTGGATACAGATGATAATGAAATGGTTATGGTTCGTGGAAAATGCTATCCAATAATAAGGCTTCATAAGCTATTTGAAATAAATACTCAAAAGATTAATATTGAAGATGGAATAATAGTTATGGTAGAAGCAGATAACAAAATAGTTTGCCTATATGCAGATGCCTTGCTTGGAGAACAACAAGTAGTAGTAAAACCATTACCACCATATTTATCTAGGTACATAACTAAAGGAAGTGGAATAGGGGGCTGCACAATACTTGGAGACGGTAATATAAGCTTGATACTTGATATTACCGGTATAATAAACAGAGTGATGTGAATTTAAATAGGGGGGGAGAAAGATGACGGAGGCTTTAAATGAAAGTAATGAGCAAGAAGGTTTAGAAGAAGATACTCAACATGGAAGGTTTCTTACATTTGCTATAGGGCATGAGTTTTTTGGGGTTTCGATAGAATATGTAAAAGAAATTATAGGTATACAACCTATAATAGAAGTACCTGAGGTTCCTAACTATGTAAAAGGTATAATAAATCTAAGAGGTAGTATTATTCCAGTGATTGATGTAAGGCTAAAGTTTAAAAAGGACTTTCTAGATTACAACGATAGGACATGCATAATAGTTATAGAAATAAAAAATATCTTAGTAGGGCTTATTGTTGATAATGTGTCAGATGTACTAAAAATAAGCGATGACAACATTGTTCCACCACCAGACATTAAAACAGGGTTTCATAATAAATACATAAAAGGTATAGGAATGGTTAATAAGGAAGTAAAATTATTACTTGATTGTGAGAAAATACTAGACGAGGACGAATTAGAACAAATGGAAAATGGAAAATGGAAAACAGAAAACAAATAAGATGAAAAATTGAAAATGAAAATGAAAAACAAAAGATGAAAATGAAAAGCGAAAAGTAAAAGATGAAAAGTTTTTAAAAAACTTTCAACTCTCAACTTTTAACTTTCAACTATCCTACAGGGGGGATTAATTTTATGAAATGGTTTATGAATTTAAAGATTGGTACAAAATTAATATTAGGATTTGTTATGGTTGCAATGATCGCAGGTATAGTTGGGATAGTAGGAATAATGAATATAAAAGAGATAAATAATAGTGGGACAGTGTTATATGAAAGAAATACAGTTCCTCTGTCTAATTTAACAGAAATATCAACATCATTTCAGAGAATGAGGGTTCAATTAAGACAAATGATATTAGTAGCAGATGAAAATCTAATGCAAGCACAATCAGATAAAATTAATGAGACAAGAGAAGTAATGGATGCAAACTCAAAAGTAATGGGTGCTGCCATTGATGGTAACCCTATCCTAAAAGCTGGATTTGAGGAATATGTAAAAGCAAGGGAAGCCTTTTACCCACAATTAATTAAGGCAGAAGACTTGGCTATGCAAGGTAAAAAACAAGAGGCATTAGCTTTAATATCAGAAACTGGAGATTCAGGAATTGCATCTAGAATGCTTCAAGAAAAGATAGCAGAGCTTAATAAATTAACGGTTGAAGCTGCAAAGAATAGATCAGAAGCTAATACTTTGCAGGCTAATACATCAGTAAATGTAATGATGATAGTTTTGGTAATAGGTGTTTTAGTATCACTTGGTTTAGGAATAATTTTGAGTAAGATTATAACTAGACCAATAATTAGAATGGCTGCGGTTGCGGAGCAACTTTCAAAAGGAGATGTTGAAGTAACTATTAATGTTGATTCTAAAGATGAAATAGGTGCACTTGCACGCTCTTTCTCAAATGTTATTGCTAATATAAAAGATCAAGCAATAAACGCTCAAAGAATAGCAAACGGGGAACTTGATGTAGATGTAGAGGTTAAGTCAGATAAGGATGTTCTTGGAAAAAGCATGAAAAAGGTAGTTGAAACATTAGGGAGCTTAGTATCTGAAGCAGGAACACTTACAAAAGCAGCAGTAGAAGGAAGACTATCAGTGAGAGGAAATGAAGATGCATTTAAAGGTGGATATAAAGATATAGTAAGAGGAGTAAATAAAACACTAGATGCAGTTATAGAACCAGTAAAAGAGGCGGCAGCAGTGCTAAAAGAGATGGCAAATGGTAATCTAAATGTAAGTGTAAATGGCAACTACATGGGAGATCATGCTGAAATTAAAGATGCACTTAACTATACAATAAATACAATTCAAGGATACATAAATGAAATAACAAATGTTTTATCAGAGATGTCAAATGGAAATCTTAATCTAGAAGTGACTAGTGACTATAGGGGAGATTTCGTAGAAATTAAGAATGCATTAAATTTAATAATAAGTTCATTAAATAAAGTATTAGGCGAAATGAATAATTCAGCAGAACAAGTTTCGGGAGGATCAAGACAAGTTTCAGAAGGAAGTCAGATGCTTTCACAAGGAACTACAGAGCAAGCAAGTGCGATAGAAGAGCTAACAACTTCAATTTCACAAATTGCAGCACAAACAAAGCAAAATGCAGAAAATGCAAATAAAGCAAATGAATTAGCAAATAAAGCTAGTGCAAATGCAACTAGTGGAAATAAGCAAATGAAGGAAATGTTAGGGTCTATGTCTGAAATAAGTGAATCATCATCTAATATATCGAAAATAATAAAAGTAATAGATGAAATAGCATTTCAAACAAATATACTTGCACTAAACGCTGCAGTTGAAGCAGCAAGAGCAGGTCAACACGGAAAAGGTTTTGCAGTTGTAGCAGAAGAAGTTAGAAACTTAGCTGCAAGGAGTGCAAATGCAGCAAAGGAAACAACGGCTTTAATAGAAGGATCTATCAAAAAAGTTGAATCTGGTACAAAAATAGCTAACGAAACGGCGGCTGCACTTGATGAAATTGTATCCGGTGTGGAAAAAGCAGCTAGTCTTGTGGGAAATATAGCAACTGCATCGAATGAGCAAGCTACAGGAATAGCCCAAGTAAATAAAGGAATAGAGCAGGTTTCACAGGTAATACAAACAAACTCAGCTACAGCTGAAGAAAGTGCATCAGCAAGTGAAGAATTATCAAGTCAAGCAGAAATGCTTAAAGAACTCGTAGCAAAATTCAACCTAAAGAAAAATCCTATGTACTATAAAGAAAGTGATTTCTCTGAGATGAATGTAAATAAATCTAAACCAGTACAATTAGCTGAGAAAAAAGTAGTTAAAACTAAAAAGAAAATAGATCTTGATGATGGTAGTTTTGGGAAGTATTAAAGATAGGTGATAAAACATGATAGAAATAAAAGATAAAGACTTTCATAAACTTATTACACACATAAAGAGTAATTATGGAATAGAACTTAAAGATAAGAGGGTTCTTGTAGAGGGAAGACTAAGCAATCTGATTTTAGAAAAAGGGTTCGAAAACTTTAGTCAATACTTACAAAATGTTTTAGATGATAAAACAGGTAATGAAATGCAAACACTTATAAATAAGATTACAACAAACTATACATTTTTCATGAGAGAATCTGTACATTTCGACTTTTTCAATAAAGTTGTATTACCTTATATAGAGGAAAATACAAGAGATAAAGATTTAAGGATATGGAGCGCAGGGTGTTCATCGGGAGAAGAAGCATATACATTAGCAATGCTGATAGCAGAGCACTTTGAAGAAAGAAAAGTAAACTGGGATACTAAAATACTAGCAACAGATATTTCCCAACAGGCACTTAAAAAAGCTAAAGCGGGTTTATATAGTGCAGAATCTTTAAATAACATGCCAAAGGATTTGAAGTATAAATATTTTGTCAAAGAAGATAATGATATGTATAAAGTATCTGATAAGATAAAAAATGAAGTAGTATTTGGGGAGTTTAATTTGATGGAGGAAATATTTCCGTTTAAAAAGAAATTTCATATAATATTTTGTAGAAATGTAATGATATATTTTGACCAAAAAACTAAAGATAAACTAGTAAATAAGTTTTACAATCACACAGAAAAAGGTGGATATTTATTTATAGGACATTCTGAATTCGTGAATAAGGAAGATACAAATTACAAACATATAATGCCAGCAGTGTATAGAAAGTTGTGATATCACAATTTATAGACAGGAAGTGAAAAAAATGACTTCATATAACAAAAAAATAAAGGTTCTTGTTGTAGATGATTCGATGTTATTTAGAGAGACAATAAAGAAAGGTATTTCAAACGATCAATATATACAAGTAGTTGGAGTAGCTGGAGACCCTTATATTGCTAGGGATATGATTCTAGAACTAGAACCAGATGTGCTTACCCTTGATATAGAAATGCCAAGGATGAACGGTATAGAATTTCTAAAAAAGTTATTACCACAATATCCAATACCAGTAATAGTTGTGAGCGCGGTTAGTGATAATGTATTTAATGTGCTTGCATCAGGGGCAGTTGATTTTGTAGCAAAACCAGATGTATCAAAGGTAGAGCATTTAAATAAATTTTTTAATGAACTAATAATGAAAATAAAAATAGCATCTGTTTCAAAAATAAAAAATATTAAACAAGAATATTCAAAACCAACTTTTGAAACAACAATAAAGAACAGTAATAAATTTATAGCAGTTGGAGCCTCTACAGGAGGAACAGAAGCATTTTACAGCGTACTAAAAACCCTTCCAAAAGATGCACCAGGAATAGTTGTAGTACAGCATATGCCACCAGTTTTCACAAGAATGTATGCAGAAAGGCTGGACAAAGCTTGTGATATGGAAGTGAAAGAGGCAGAAGATAAAGATATAATAAAAAGAGGTAGAGTTCTCATAGCACCTGGTGGATATCATATGAGTGTTTACAAAGATAAAGAAAACTACTATGTGAAATGTTTTATTGGGGAAAATGTAAATGGACACTCTCCATCAGTTGATGTAATGTTTGAGTCAATAGCTAAAATTGGAGCAAAGGACGCTATAGGAGTCATTTTGACAGGTATGGGAAGTGATGGAGCAAAAGGTTTGTTAAATATGAGGAAAAATGGATCGTATACAATAGGACAAGATGAAAAAACATCAGTTGTATATGGAATGCCGATGGTTGCGTATAATATAGGGGCAGTAATCAAACAAGTTCCACTCGATAAAATATCTGAAGCTATATATTCACAAATTAATGTTTAGAATATTAAGATATCTATAACGGAGGTGTAAAATGAGAATACTAATTGCAGAGGATGACTTTTTAAGCAGGAAATTAATACAGAAGATATTATTAGGTTATGGTAAATGTGATGTTGTTGTTGACGGTGTAGAAGCAGTGGAATCATTCATACTTGCACATCAAGAAGAAGAGCCATACAAACTTATATGTCTTGATATAATGATGCCAAGGATGGATGGAACACAGGCATTAAAAAAGATAAGAGAGATAGAAAAACAAAAAGGTATAACCGAAGGCGAGAGAGCGAAGATAATAATGACAACAGCTTTAAATGATAAGGAAACAGTAATGGGTTCATATAATATTGGTTGTGATGCATATGCATCAAAGCCTCTAAATATAGAGAAACTACATGAGGTAATAGGAAAGTTGGGATTTGTAAAAAAGGAATGAAAATGGTGCAGAGAGTAAAAGAATACTTAGAATGAGTATTCTTTTTATTTTTATGGGAAATATATGAAATAGGATATTAGCTTATTTTAATGCGAAGCATATACAACACTAAAAAAGGAGAACATTATGAGAAAATATACTCGAATTCCAAAACATATAGGAGTAATACCAGATGGAAATAGAAGGTGGGCAGTGGAAAATAAGTTAGAGAAATATGAAGGTTATGATTATGGGATAAAACCTGGATTTGAGTTATTTGAAGAATGTAAAAAACTAGGGATAGAAGAGCTTACATTATATGGGTTCACACAAGATAATACTAAAAGACCATCAGAACAAAAAGAAGCATTTAAAAAAGCTTGTGTAGATGCCGTAGTAGAGCTAGAAAAAAGAGAAGCCAATCTGCTAGTAGTGGGTGATAGTGACTCACATAACTTTCCTAATGTATTATTAAAATACACAAAAAGAAACATAAAAAGACCAGACGGAGTTAAAGTGAACTTTCTTGTAAACTATGATTGGAAGTGGGACATAGTAGGACTTTTAGAAAATAGCAAAACAAAGGAACATGAAATACACCAAAATATAAAATCAAAAGATGTATCCAGAATAGATTTAGTAATAAGATGGGGAGACCGAAGAAGGCTAAGTGGATTTTTACCAATACAAACAGTGTACTCAGACTTTTATATAATACCAAAAATGTGGCCAGATTTTCAAGTAGCCGACCTACATGGGGCATTAGATTGGTATAACAAACAAGATGTAACACTAGGAGGGTGAGTGTAAAGTCCTCCCCCTGCGAAGGGGGAGCAAGAGGGGGTCAGAGGTTTAAAATAAAACTAAAAGACTGTGACCCCACCTAACCTCCCCTTGGCAAGGGAGGAACAAAAAACATAAAAGACAACTTCCAAAGATATTTTAGTATTGCATAAACCACTACCATAAAGTAGGCGGTGATTTAATTTTTCTATCATCTATTGACATAAATAGAAATCTCCCGTATAATTGTACTAGTGTTATTAATACAATTATACGGGAGGTGTTTAAAATGCTACAAATTGACTATAGCAGTCGGGCTCCGATTTATGAGCAGTTGGTGGATAAGATTAAAACTTTAATAGTAAAAAACATCCTAAAGGTTAACGAACAAATGCTAACAGTAAGGGAACTCGCATCGCAGTTAACAATAAACCCAAATACAGTTCAAAGGGCTTATAGAATACTTGAAGAAGAAGGATATATATACTCTGTAACAGGGAAAGGTAGTTTTGTATCAGAGCAGATAGTAAAGATAAGAGAGAATCAAGCGAGAGCTGAATTATTAAAACTAGATGAAGCGATTGATAGACTTGAAAGTCTAGGTATATATGTTGAATATAAATTTAAAAAGGGAGATGGTACTGAGTGATAATTGCAAAGAACCTGTGTAAAAAATTTGATGATGATCAGATATTAGATTGTATAAACATGAATGTAAAAAAAGGCTCTATTTACGGGATAATAGGACCGAACGGAGCAGGGAAAACTACGCTGCTAAATCACTTGGCAGGAGTTTACAAAGAAGATAGCGGAGAAGTAAAAATTAATGACCAAGACATATATGAAAATGCCAGTACAAAGCAAAGCATGGCATATATGCAAGATGAAATATATGCATATCCACAATATACGATAAAAAACATGGCAAATTTTTATAAAGAAATGTATACGAACTGGAATGAGGATCGATACAAAAAATTAAAAGAAATTTTTGATATAAACGACAAAAAAAGAATTACAAAACTATCAAAGGGTATGAAAAAGCAAGTTGCTTTTTGTTTCGCATTAAGTAAGACACCCCAAATACTCATCATGGATGAGCCTATAGATGGACTTGACCCAATAGCAAGAAAGAAGCTATGGAACATCGTAATAGATGATGTTGCAAAAAGAGAAATGACAGTAGTAATATCGTCACATAATTTGAAAGAACTTGAAAATATGTGTGATACGATATTGATACTTGACAAAGGAAAATCTATAATAGAAAAAAGTATAGAGGCTTTGAGGACAGATGTACATAAAATACAGTTTGTACTCGAAAATCAGGATCAAGAAGAGGAACTTTTAAATGAAATAAACATTATAAACTCAGAGAAAAGCGGAAGTATCAGGATAGTAGTTGTAAAAGGTGAATGGAATGAAATAGAAGAAAAAATAAATAAATACAATCCAATATTACTAGATAGATTAAGCTTGACACTAGAGGAAGTATTTATATATGAGATGGAGGGACAGGGATATGAAATCAAAAATCAAACTATTTAATAAGGCAATATTTAAGAGTACACTAAAGCTAAACATGTGGGTTCCAATTTTAAATTTTGTACTTTTGTTTTTAATGATGCTGATGCCTATTATGGCGCAAAAGATGCTATTAAAGTATGAAGATCAAGATTATTTGGGAGCTGTAAAAAACATAATAAATTTGAGTAACGGTGAGTTTAATATACTTGTATTGTTGATAATTCCTGTTATATTAGGTGCAGTAGTCACAAGATTTATGCAAAACAAACTCCAAAATATACATATACATAGCATGCCAATAGAGAAAAAACAAATATATACGACAAATGTTATAGCAGGTTTTATACTGCTAATAATACCAATAATAATAAATATATTTGGGATGTTGCTCATACTAGGGCCAAGTGTTTTTAGCCAGTGTGGAAATGAAATAGTGAGCTGGACATATATAGCATTTTCACTAGAGTTTTTAATATTTGCTCTAACTATCATGGTAGGAACGCTTATTGGTAGTAGTCTTATGCAGACGATATTTACATATATACTTTTAGTATTTCCAGTGGGTATATATATGCTAATACAATCTACGCTTAAAATATTTATAATTGGATACGCATTTAAAGAGTCAATAGTAGAAAGTTCACTAGCTATGAAATTATCAATATTGCCTCAAACATTTATGGTGGAGTCTTCATATTTAAGAGAAAAAAACATGACAGAAAATCTTTATTTGATTTATATATTAGTAGCAATAGTTATAACTATAATATCATATTTCATATATAAAGCAAGAAAGGTAGAAAAAACAGGAGACATAGTGGTGTTTAGAAAACTAAATCCTATACTTAAATATGGAATAACATTCTGCTTTATGATTGCAATTGGAATGATAGTATATGCTATTTTCAATGAAAGTATGACTCATATGATAGTAGCTTACGCAGTAACATCTTTTGTAGCATATTTTTTAGCAGAAATGCTAATAAGAAAGTCAGTAAGGGTGTTAGACTCGTATAAAGGGTATTTGGTATATGTTATCGTAATGCTGATTATATTCGCAGGTATAAAGATGGACATTACAGGTTTTGAGAATAGAGTACCAAACATAGGAGATATAAGCAAAGTAAGTTATACATTAATTAGCGATTATAGTAATAATGTAGAGTTAACAACACAAGAAAATAAAGAAGCGGTACTTGAAATACACAATATTATATTATCTGAAAAAGCTCATTCTAAAATGTATAGTAGAGGAGGTAGCAAGAATTATTTTGATATTGAATATGTACTAAAAAATGGTAGAAAAATGTCAAGACAATATACGCTTGAATACTCATCAGAAACGCAAAAAGAAATAGAAACTATTGAAAAAGTAATATTTGCATCAGAGGAATACAAGAAGCAAGCATATGAAGTATTTGATAAAGAAAATATTAATTGGATAGGAATAACATTATATGGAGAAGAAATAGCGCATATTAGTAAAAAAGAGGAAATAAAAGAATTAATAGATTTAATGAGAAAAGATACATTACTAATGATTTATGAACAGAGGATGAAAGAATCTCAGGCTACGGAAAAAATAAAATTTGTTAATGAAATATTAATCGAAAAGCATGTAGAACAAAATGAAAACTATGAAAGGTCAACATCATTATACTACAATGATGATTTCAAAAACACAAAAGAATGGCTAATAGAACACAACTATTATCCAAAATCATAAGGTTTTAAACTAGCAAAAAAATGGCAGTTACGCACTGTCATTTTTTTGTTATAATGTTATAAAAAAACACTTGTCGAAAAAGGCATGTTTGATGTATAATGTATTAGGAATTAAATGGTGGGTATATAGGGGGAAAACATATATGAAGTCGAAAATACATAAAAGTGCATTATACATATTGGGATTTATTGCTTTTGAAGCAGTTTTTTGTAGCATATTAGCATTTATCCTTATTTTATATGGACCTTTTAATAATATAAAAGAAAACTACGTGACCACTGCTATGGCGACGTTAAATCATCAGTATTTAGCAACGACTTTCTTAAGCAAAGAAGAAATAAATGAAATACTCCTAAAATCTAGTTTTGATTTTGAAAGTGAGAGAGAAGATATAAATGGTGTAAAAATAAAAGAAGGCCAGACTAGTGATGAAATAAAGTTAGTCGAAGTCAGTAGCGAAAGGTTTAAAGGGCATATTCTAATAGTAGATAATCCAAAAAGGATAAAAGTAGGTCTATCAAGCACACTAGGAAAAGGCGGGATTACACTTAGTAGTATTGTAAAAAATTACGAAGCACTCGGAGGAGTTAATGCGGGCGGTTTTGGGGATGCAAATCTAGTTGGTACAGGTGGAAAGCCTAATGGCATAGTAGTAGAAGATGGTGAAATAAAATATAAAGAGGAAGGCATGAGTTCTTTTAGTATTGTAGGATTTGATAAAGATGATAAGCTAATTGTAGGTGGTAATTATAATGAAGCAGATATGAAAAAATATAATATAAGAGATGCTGTTTCATTTGGACCAGCACTTATTATAAATGGAAAAACAATGATAAAAAAAGGTAATGGTGGAATGGGGATAAACCCTCGTACTGCAATAGGTCAAACACAAGACGGAAAAGTGCTACTGCTAGTTATCGATGGTCGGAGAGAAGATAGCTTAGGGGCTACACTAAAGGATGTTCAAAACATACTACTCAAATATGGAGCATACAATGCATCAAACTTGGATGGTGGCTCATCTACTACAATGGTATATGATAATAAGCTAATAAATAAACCATCAGACATATTAGGAGAACGCAGCATACCCTCAGCATTTATAATAAAATAAAGGAGAGCCTTATATGAAAATACCAAGTATAAAAATACCAAGTATAAAGATAGAACTAAAAACAATAGAGCGATGGCTAATATATGCATTTATAGGCACAATATTTACATTTTCAGTGCTTATATATCTAAATGTTAGCTTGTTAAAAGACGAAGCTACCGATTTAAAATATACACAAAAGGGTCAATACATTCCGGAAGCTTTGTTATTAAAAGCACAAGTAGAGCTTCCACCAAATGCAAAAACCATATCCTTTTCATATGATCATAATTATGTATCATATATAAACACTGGTATTATATATATAAAAGACTTGAGGACTGGAAAAATAGTAAAGGAAATAGCAGAAGAAGGACCCATTACTAATGCCTTTTTTGTAAGTGACAGAAATATAATACTTTATTTTGTTCTAAAAACTAAGGGTACAGCAAGAGACAAATTTAACGAGATAATATATCAAGAGATAGGTGAAGAGAATCTCGATGATGAAGAGGGAATAGATAATTATACAAGTGAGCAAGACATAGCTCTTATGGAACAACTATTAAAAAATCAAGTATTGCTTGTAAAAACATATAGTATGAGTAGTGGCGAGAGTATAGAACAGGTAGAACTAGGATCGGCAAACTTTTTAAGAATAAAGCAGGTTGAGTACTCAAGCTTGACAAATGTAATATATGTAAACGTCGAAATGTTACAAAAAGGCAAAATAATAAACACCATATTTAGGATTAATATAATGAAAAGAGTTAGTAAATATCAATCAGGAGCTCTATATACTAAAGTGGTGCTTTTAAGTCATGAGGATAAACTGATTGTAGAAGATAATAAAAATAATATATACATAAACAAGAGTTCATTTAAAACTAAAGAATATAAGAAATTTATTCTAATAGGAAAAGATCAAGAAGATAACTTTTACATAAGTCCAGTAGACGTTCCGAGTAAAATACTAAAAATTAAAGGAAAAGATATAATAGAGGAAAAAATAATAGGTGACACTTCGTTTTCTAGTATACATAATAACAAAGAAGGTGTATTTTTAATATTTAAAGACTACATCTGGCCTTTAAAGCAAGATGTAACGCCAGCAGGTATAAAGCTAAATAAAGGAAATACGTTCTTAGATTTGTTTGACAATGTTTTATATGAAATAAATACTAAAGGAGAACTAAAACAAACAATGGCAGAAGAAATAAAGTGAAATTAGCAGTAAAGTGAGAGTGGAATACCATTGGTTTATTAATTTATTGTAAAAATATTTTGTTGACTTTTCTGTTTTTATTTGTTAATATATGTCATATGAAATTAATGAATAATTAGCCGTAAATGGAGTTGAATTCTTCGCCTTCAGGCGAAAGCTTTAGATTTACCTCAGAAGTAGGATTTTAAGTTCTCCCCCTGCCAAGGGGGAGTTAGAGGGGGTCATAGAGTTGGCATTAAACCAATGTGACCCCACCTAACCTCCCCTTCGCAGGGGAGGAACCAAAAACATAATTAGACGGAAATGAGGCATAAGATAATAATGGGGATTGCAGATGTTTGGATATATCAGGTTTAGCAAGGCATACGATACATTTAGATGAGGTGTGTATATGATAGATATAAAAAATTTTCCTAAAAGAACAGAGAATATCGTACAAGAGCAAGAAGATATGCGTTTGGAGAAATCATATGAAGAGCTTGCAAAACTTTCAAGCTCGACAGTGATGATTCATGTTTTTGATAGTGATGGTCAAAGTATTGGAATGGGCTCTGGTGTGATTATTGGAGAAGATGGAGTTATTGTTACCAATTATCATGTTATAGCAGGAGGTTGGTATTATTCTGTTTTATTTGAGGATTCGGAAAAAAGTGGTATAAAATATGAAACATATAGCGTTTTAAATACAAATAAAAAAAAGGATTTGGCTTTACTTAAAATACGTGCGAAGAAGACTCCAGTGCCACTTAGAAAACAAAATGATATAATACGAGGTCAACGTGTTGTTGCTATTGGTAGTCCTTTAGGACTTATGAATACCTTTTCGGAAGGGATAATATCGGGAATTAGAAAAACTGAAAACTACGATTTTATTCAAACGACAGCCCCTATATCTCCAGGAAGCTCGGGAGGCGCGCTTTTAAATCTATATGGTGAACTTGTTGGCATTACGGCTGCACATTTTATTGACGGGCAAAACATAAATGTAGCGGTACCGGCAAAATATGTATTAGAATTATTAGAACAAAGAGCAACTATTATAAACAGGGAAATCATGAATAATTATTCAATTTTTAAATTTGAAAATATAGAGATAATGTTTGATGGTATATTCAGGAGTAGATATGACGAAAACTATAAAATCGCGCTTTATCAATGTCGGCAGGATAGTAATGATTTAAGTGAGCTTATTAAAAATCCTATATTTTGTAGTGCACTAGAAGATTATTATATCGAGAAAATTAAAATTATTGCAGCTAAGCATGGCATTGGCAGATATGAGTTTGAGTTAGGAGCACGAAACATTATGTTTTCTTTTTCACTTAAAAGAGGAAAATTTCAGAAAAACGAATGGAGTCCAATATTAACAAAAAATATTTGAAAAGACATTGACAAAAAATGGTTATCGTGATATTATTGATTAAATTTTATGATACAGAATAGTAAATATAATATGTTGTACCAAGCGAGTTAGTGGTGGTGAGAGACTAATTACAGTATTATATTGAATGGGCTGTTGAGAATGAGTGCGAAGTAGTAGTAGCACTTCACGGGATTCCACCGTTAAAAGGATAGGATATCGATAGCACTCATGCTAGTCCGTATCTGAAAGAGGCAGTTAAAATTAGATTATAAAGTTTGTATCTATATATTGTAAACTGTATTAATTGGGTGGTACCACGAGCATAAACTCGTCCCATACAAGATTTAAGCATAAAAATTATATGCTAAACCTTGTATGGGGCGTGTTTTTTTATTATATAAAAAAGAGAGGATGGTAAAGATGACAAATAATATTATTTGTAGAAGAGCGAAAGATATAGGAGAGGAAGAAAAAGAAAAAATAAGCAAAGAGTGTTTTGAGACTGCAGATGCAATCAAATTTGGTACAAATTATGAGGATGTAAGCGATCATCTTTTCTGTGATGAGAATTCTATACTAACATTCATACATGATGAAAAGGGAAAAATAAAAGGGTTTGCTATATCAGTAAATATAGCTATCAATGAGAAAGAATCTTTGCTTCATTTGCATGGAGTCATACTATCAAAAGATTTACAAAAGAAGGGTTTGTTAGGAAAAATAACGAGTAAAAACATAGGATATATAGAAGGTGAAAATTGTTGGAAAGGGATATCTAGCGAAGTTACGGCTATATCTGCCAGAACGCGGAATCCAGCATTATATAAATCTGTCAAATCAATGTGTGGAGAAATTTATCCTGAATCTGAGCTAGATGTTGTGACTGAGGACATAAAAGAAGTACTTCTAGCTAATCCTTTTGTAGAGCTGCCAAAAGACGGCACAATGATTAAAAAGAAAGCTTATGTACTACCTAAACCGCATACGGATGTTTCTGATAAGGATACAAATGATTTATTTGGTGGATTAGAAGAAAATGATGCAGTAATACTATATGCAGGAGATATCTGGAATATAGATGAAAAATTATATCATGAAGGTTTGATGGAAGGGTTCGAGCGAGAACTAGATAGTGAATACAAAAACTTTGATTATATGGAGGTGTGACAATGAAAAAAATATTGAGCAAGCTTATCAGTTTTAAAACTTTATCTAATAACAAAAATGAAATAGAAAAATGTATTGAATATATTAAGAGCTACATGGTAGATACAAATAAAAATATACAAGAATATGATTACAATGGAGTAAAGTCATTAGTAATATCAAATAGCGAAGGTAAAGCATTTGATGTAATCTTTGTAGTACATATAGATGTCGTACCCGCAAGTGACGAGCTATTCGTTCTAAGAGAAGTAGGAGACAGACTATATGGCAGAGGCTCGTTTGACATGAAAGGAGCAGTGACGGTAACCTTAAAACTAATGAAAAACCTAGAGACTGATAAAAAAGTAGCATTATTTTTAACGAGTGATGAGGAGATGGGTGGTTTTAATGGAACAAAGAAACTGCTAGAAGATGAAGGCTATAGAGCCAAAGTAGCCATAGTTCCTGATGGTGGAAAAGACTTTGAACTAATGACAGAAGGGAAAGGAGTATTGCAATTTAAATTAACTGCAAATGGAAAAGCTGCTCACTCGTCGCTTTTGTGGGAGGGTGAGAATGCAATAGATAAGCTAATAAAAATATACCATAAAATCACTCTAAAATACCCAAACAAAAGTGAAGACGAATTTATGACTACTGTAAACTTGAGCATGATAGAAGGTGGGGATGCTATAAATAAGGTACCTGCTAAGGCGAGTATGTACCTAGACATAAGGCATATTCCAAGCCAAACAAAAGAGAGCATACTAAAATATATAAAAGAAATAGACAGCGAAGTAGAATTAGAAATAGTGGCAAGTGGAGAAGACTACACCGTTAATCTAGATAATAAGTATGTAGAAAAATATGTATCCACCTCCGAAGCTATACTAGCACAAAAAGTAAAATACAGTAAATGCAATTCTTCAAATGACGGAAGATTTTTTGGGAAATACAACATACCAACTATAATAATGAACCCAATAGGTGACAACTATCATAAAGATGACGAGTATGTTGAAACTGAAAGCTTAGATAAACTGTATGATATATATGTAAGCTATATAGAAAATCTCTAAAAAATATTTACAAATCCTAATATATATTATACAATAAAAATGCAAATCATTATCTATCTAAAATCAGGAGGAACAAATATGAGAACTAAAAGTATTAAACTAGCATTGATATTAATCGTAAGTGTATTGTTTATAAGTGGGTGTACTCAAAATGAAAAAAAAGAAAATACAATTCAAACAATTGAAAAGAAAGAACTTGTAATAGCTACATCTTTTTATCCTATATATATTGAAACAATAAACGTAGCTCATGATATAGATGGAGTAAAGGTCATCAATATGACAAAGCCACAAACTGGTTGTTTACACGATTACTCTCTTACACCTCTCGATTTAAAGACACTTGAAAGAGCAAATATTTTTGTTATAAATGGGGCAGGAATGGAAGCATTTATGGATAAGGTTGTAGGAGAACAACAAAAACTAAAAATAGTAGAAGCTAGTAAAGGAATAGAGCTTATATCTACAGATAAAGAGGAAGGAGACAACCCACATGTTTGGGTTAGTGTATCGGATTCAATCATACAAGTAAAAAACATACAAGAACAATTGTCGTTATTAGACCCTGATAATAGAGAAAAATATAAGGCTAATGCAGATGATTATATTATAAAACTGGAAGCTTTAAAGAATAAAATGCACGAAGCGTTGGATAATACTAAAAACAAGGATATAGTTACATTTCACGAGGCATTTCCTTATTTTGCAAAGGAATTTAATCTTAATATAAAAGCAGTAATTGAAAGAGAACCAGGATCAGAGCCTACTCCAAAGGAACTAGAAGATACAATAAATATCATTAAAGAATCAAAAATAAATGCATTGTTTGCCGAAGTACAGTATCCTGTAAAGGCTGCTGAAACTATAGCATTTGAAACTGGCGCAAAAGTGTATACTCTTGACCCAGTAGTCACAGGAGATGGAAGCTTAAACTCATATATTGATATAATGGAACAAAACCTTGGAGTGCTTATAGAAGCATTGAAATGATGCAAAACAAAAGCAATAGAAAACAAAAATTTTTTTTAATAGACTTGATAAAAAAACAAAACTGATATATAATAAATGCATATTATGTGATTTTAATCACATAATATGCATTTATTATTGTGAGGTGATACGATGGAAAGATTGATATTAAATGAATTAATTGAGTGGAAAAACTCAGAATATAGAAAGCCCCTTATCTTAAAGGGCGTCAGACAAGTAGGAAAGACTTGGATACTAAAGGAATTTGGCAAAAGATACTATAAAAACGTAGCATATTTTAACTTTGATGAAAATGAAGAACTAAAAGGTTTATTTGAAACTACAAAGGATGTTAAAAGAATACTTGAAAATCTTACAATGGTGAATGGTATGCCTATAGATAAAGGAAGTACGCTAATAATTTTTGATGAAATACAAGAATGTAACAAAGCATTAAATACCCTTAAATATTTTGAAGAAAATGCACAAGGATACCATATCGCTTGCGCGGGTTCGCTTCTTGGTATAACTCTTTCAAAACCAGCTTCATTTCCAGTTGGAAAGGTTGAATTTTTAACTATATACCCCATGACATTCACTGAGTTTTTGCTTGCTAGTGGAGATAGTAAGCTTGTTGAATACATGAAAAGTATTGATAAAATAGAGCATATACCAGAAATATTTTTTAATCCATTAAGTGAAAAACTAAAAATGTATTTCATAACAGGGGGTATGCCTGAGTCCGTTAGAGCTTGGGCAGAAAAAAAGGATGTATCACGTGTTCAAACTGTTTTAAAAAACATATTAGAGTCATATGAGAGAGACTTTGCGAAACACTCAGAAACTAAAGACATACCAAAGCTGAATCTTATATGGTCATCCATACCATCACAGCTAGCAAGAGAAAACAAGAAGTTTATATATAGTGCAGTAAAGGATGGTGCAAGGGCAAGGGAATATGAGGATGCCCTGACTTGGCTTAAAGATGCAGGTATGGTGCATAAAATATTTAGATTGACGAAGCCTGGACTACCTATATCGGCATACGATGATTTAACTGCCTTCAAATTGTATATGGTTGACATAGGATTACTCCGAAGACTTTCATTACTTGATCCAGTGGCATTTAATGAAGGAAACAGACTATTTACAGAGTTCAAAGGGGCTATAACTGAAAATTTTGTACTACAGGGACTTGTAAATAAGTACGAGGCCACACCAAGATACTGGACATCAGACGGTAGAGCAGAGGTAGATTATATTATACAAAGAGGTAATGATATAATCCCTATAGAAGTGAAGTCGGATGAAAATGTTACTAGTAGAAGTTTGTCTTTGTATAGTGAAAAGTATGAAAGAGAAACAAAAGTAAGACTAAGATTTTCATTAAAGAACCTAAAAAAAGACGGAAATCTAATAAATATACCATTATTCATGGTTGATTATATGGATAAATTGATAGATATGTGATTGAAAAAATGCTTGTCAAAGCCATGGAATCTGACCCTAATGGATTTACATTATCCTAAAGGGTCGGTTTTATTTTGTAAAGGTATTTATACGCATTGTAGAAAAAGGTAGAAACATCTGACATGTTTTAGTTAATTATATTTAATTGTGTTGAAATATGTAAAAAAGTTTTGTATAATAAAAGTGGGGATTAGTAAAAACCGAATGGGGATGCGGTATGTTAAATCTAAGAATGCAAAGGCGAGTAGTGATAGTTGCTTATTTGTGTATTTGGATTTTTTTGTGTTAGGAAATATTGAAGTATGTTGAATGGAGGTGAGAAAATGAGATTTGCTTTAGAATTTGAGTTAGAAAAAAATGAATTACCAGTTGATTACAGAAGTGCATTTATATCGTTTTTGAAAAACATATTTGAAAAATATGATAATGATTTTTATAAAAGATTATACAGTAAAGAGGAATTGAAACAGAAACCATACACCTTTGCAATATTTATGAAGAATGCTAAATTTGAGAAAGATAAGATTTTATTACAAGGTAATAAAATTATATTCAATTTCTCCACGTATCTTTATGAGTATGGTATATACTTCTATAATTCTGCTCTGAAATTTATGAATAACAGTTATCCGCTAGCTAATGGTAACAATATGAAGCTAATTAATATTGTGCTACAAAAAGAAAAAGTAATAAGCCAAAACGTTTTAGTGGCAAAAACTTTAGCACCAATAGTTGTTAGAGATCATAATGAGGAAACTAACAGAGATACATATATACTATGGAACGAAGAAAACTTTGTAGAGAAATTAAAAGAAGATATAAAAAGCAACTATATAAAGTTTACAGATGCTAGAAATGCTGATGAACAAGTAAATAATCTGGTTATACAGCCTGTGAATATGAAGAAGACTGTTGTATTTCATCAACAGGAAAAGTTAAAAAAAGGAATAGAAGCGAGTTTAGGTGTGCTTAGGCTAGAGGGAGACATAGAGTTGCTGGATTATTTGATGAAGGCAGGAATAGGGTCGAGACGTAGCCAGGGATTTGGAATGATGGAGGTGATAGGGTGAGGGAAAGTATAAAATTAGAACTTTCAGATTGGCTATATAATGCAGGAATAGTTGGAATGGTAAATATACTAAAACATGCTAAAGATGAAGTTAAGTACGAAGGGCAAAGTGTTAGTTTTGGAGTTGAGTGTTTAGATAATTTTGAAGAGAAGTATTTTAACTATTTTATTGATACGTATGAGAAGACGATGACTTATACAAAAATAATTGAAAAAATAGATAAAATAATAAATATGGAAAGCGTTGAGGATTTTGAAAAAACAAAAGATGATATAAAATATATAAAGGATAAGATGAAAAATTCAGCATATAAAGACCTAGTAAATAGTAATGATCTTGATCTCACTTTAAATAAAAAAGATATAGATTATGATAAAATTAAAAAATTAAAAAACAAACTATATAATAACAAAAAACAAATTTTAAAATCAGAAATTATAGGTTATTATGATCAAAAATCTAAAAAAAGCAAGGCTCCAAACGCAATAATAGACAAGTACATAAACACAAATATGTTGGAAATTAGTTATTTGTTGGGAGAGATTAAAAAAAACAAGGAAATTAACAAAAATTCTTTTGATTTCAACTGTTTTGCTTGTAACGTGCAAATAAATAAAATAGAAAATGGATTGAATTTTTTGAATAGAATGTTCTTCGACACTAATAGAAAGACTTCACATGTATGGAACTTTGTAAGTGATATAGAAGTTTGTCCTATATGTAAATTAATTTATTATTGTATACCAGCAGGATTTACAACTGTTTATGGAAAAGGCGTATTTATAAATGAAAATCAATATGTAAAAATTGCAGTTGATATTAATCATACAATAAAATACAAAATTTTAAATGATAATGAATCAATAGGAAACTATAGTACATATAGGGCCTTAATTACAGCAATTCAAGAAAGTATAAATGATAATGTAAAATATGAACTTGCGGATATTCAGGTAGTTAGATATGAAGAAGAAAGATATAAATTTAATATATTATCTAAAAACAGCTTGAAGATACTGAAGGAGTCAAAGGAAGAATTGAATAGCATATTGAAATCAGGATTTAAGGAAGTTAATACATATTTTAATATTTACGAAGAAACAATGGATAAGGTGCTGAATAATGAAAATCAATTTTTATTGATACATAAAACATTAACATTAAAAACATCTGTATGTTCGGATTTGCATTATAATATTGGGCATGTGAAAAGTATGTTAAAAATCAATTTTAATTTTATGAAAGGGGTTGGATATATGGAAAATATTGAAAAAGATATATTGAAATCTTCAAGTGGAGCTGGATATTATCTTAAAGAAGCGTATAAAAACAAAAAGTCTGAAAATAAGTTAAATGGTATAGCATATAGACTTTTAAATGCTTTGAAAACAAACAATAAAAGTATGTTTATGGATACACTGCTTAATTGCTACATGTATACTAATAAAATGGTGCCACAATTTTTTGTAGATTGTTTAAAGGATGATGTGATTTTCAAAACTATTGGGTATTCTTTTGTTTCTGGACTTATAGATGGAGAAGAATATAAAAAAACAAATGGAGGGGTAATTAATGAATAAAAACATGAAACCAAAAGGACTTATAATATCAATGATTTTTGAGGCTGAGAGTGCAAACTATGGAGAAGGAATTGGAAATGTAGCATCGCTTAAGAAGATGGCAAGAGGAAATGGTGAACAATATACATATATATCAAGACAAGCTATAAGATATAACATAGTAGAACAAATGGGAGAACCATTAGCGGAAGTAAAAGCAGAAGGAAGCGGGGATAAGAAAGTAATACAGTTTTCACCTAATGCAACAATAAAAGATTATGCTGAGATAGATTTATTTGGATATATGAAAACGAAAAAAGGAGAGGGAAGTACTACACGAAATGCAAAAGTAAGACTTTCCAATGCAGTGTCTTTGGAAACATTTAAAGGTGATCTTGATTTTTTAACTAATAAAGGACTTGCAGATAGGTTGAATGAAAATATGAATATAGCTCAAGCCGAAATTCATCATTCTTATTACAGATATACTATTACAGCAGATTTGGAGCAAATAGGAATAGATGAAAACGAAGAAATAAATATTGATAATAAAGAAAAAGCAAGGAGAATAAGCAAACTCCTAGATACAGTTTCTATATTATATAGAGATATAAGAGGAAGAAGAGAAGATTTAAAACCTTTATTTGCGATAGGCGGAGTGTATAATATAAAAAATCCAGTATTTCAAAATGTACTAGAAGTTAAAGATGCAAAGATAGTTGTTTCAGCAATAGAAGGGGTACTATTTGACTTTATTAAAGATGATACAGTATGTGGACTTATCGAAGGTAAATTTAAAAATGATAATGAAATTAAGGAAAAACTAAAATCTACATCTATGCCTGAGTTGTTCAAAAAATTAAAAGGGAAGGTAAATGAATATTATGAAAGCTGTTAGAGTGAAAATAGAACAAGAACTTGTAAACTACAAAGTTCCAACAAGCTTTCAACTTAAAGAAACATACCCATTGCCGCCTTATTCTACTGTAATAGGAATGATTCATTCATTATGTGGTTATCAGGAATATAATAAAATGAAAATAAGTATACAAGGTAAGTATCATTCTAAGGTTAATGATTTATATACAAGGTATGAGTTTAAACCAGGTATGAAGTTTGAGGATGGAAGGCATCAACTTGAAGTGGATGGGTTTGGAATATGTAGGGGTGTAGCAACTGTAGAATTATTAACGGAAGTTGAATTATTAATCCACATAATACCTGAAGAACAGACGAAAATTGAAGAAATAAAGCAAGCTTTTATATGCCCTAAAGAATTTCCATCGCTTGGTAGAAGAGAAGATATAGCTATTATAAAAGAAGTTAAGGTTGTTGATGTTATAGAAAAGGAACTTGAAGAAGATATTGAACTTACTGACAATTATACGGCATATGTGCCAATAAGTATGATAGAGAAAGAGGATATTATATTAAGTGGAGAAACTGGTTTAAAGACTAGAGGTACAAGGTACAAGTTAAATAAAAACTATGAACTAGTAAATCATGGAACGAACAAAAGTCCCAAGATATTTAGGGAATGGAATAAAGTTGATGTTATTTATTCTTCAAAAATTGGCGCACCTGAAGATGCACGGATAATGATTGACAATGAAGAAAAAATAATTTTTGCCATTTGAAAAGGGGAAAAGATAATGAATAACTATCTTGCGAAATCAAATCCAATTGAAACTATACAAGAACACACAGATAGGCTTATTAAAAATTATGAAATACTGAGAAGTATGTATCCAGTTATGCAAATAAATTGGTATTTATTAAAAACAGCATGTTTATATCATGATTTAGGAAAAATGAATTTAAAATTTCAAAGTAAAATAGAAGGAATTAAAAAATACAGTAATGAAATAGCACATAACTTATTAAGCATAGCATTTTTAGATACTAAGTATTTGAAGACTATATTTACAGAGGAAGAAATTAAAATTTTAGTACAGGCAATAGCATATCACCATGATAGGGGAAATTATGACGATGAAAACTATAATGCGGAAGTAGAATTGCTAAAAGAAGAAATAAAAAATTTTGAATATAATAAAGTAAGCTTGGAAAATGTTAAGAAAATAAGCATAAAATATTTCTCTAATAATAGAACATACAGCGATCAAAAGGAATTCATGGATTATGTAAAAATAAAAGGTTTGCTCAACAGACTTGATTATGCTGCAAGTTCGAATATATCAGTTGAAATTGAGAATAATTTTTTGAATGCTAAATTACAAAAGCTAGATTACAAATGGAATGATTTACAAAATTTTATGATAAACAATAGAGAGAATAATGTAGTTGTAGTAGCACAAACAGGAATGGGAAAAACAGAAGCAGGGCTTTTATGGATAGGTGATAATAAAGGCTTCTTTACCCTTCCGTTAAAAACTGCAATTAATCAAATTTATGATAGGATAAGAAATAATATAATAAAAGAAAATAAGGAATTAGTTGGACTTCTTCACTCAGATACATATAGTGAATATATGAGAAATGATACAGAAGATAGTGATATTGAAAGATATTTTATAAAAACGAAACAGTTATCATTACCACTAACAATATGCACTTTAGATCAACTTTTTGATGTTGTGTTTAGATATAGAGATTTTGAGCCAAAGTTAGCCACAATGAGTTACTCGAAAATAGTAATAGATGAAGTACAAATGTACTCAGATGATTTATTGTCACACCTAATACTGGGACTTTCATATATAACTCAAATAGGCGGTAAGTTTGCAATCCTTACAGCCACTCTTCCAGAAATAATAATTGATTTATTAAGAAAGGAGGGCATAGATTTTAAAACAGAAAAACCATTTATAAATAATGAAGAGATAAGACATAGTTTGAAAGTTGTGGAAGACGATTTGGATTCAGAGTGTATAATAGATAAATTTAATAATAATAAAATATTAGTTATATGCAATACAGTAAAAAAGGCCCAGAAAACATATGAAGAACTTTGCAATAGTGATATTTTAAGAAGGCAAAAAGTCAATATAAATCTGTTACACGGGAAATTTATAAAAATTCACAGAAAAGAAAAAGAAGATGCAATTTTTAAATTTGGTCAGCTTGACAATAAAGAAAGAGGAATATGGATAACTACACAAGTTGTAGAAGCATCTCTGGACATAGACTTCGAACTGCTTTTCACTGAGTTATCGGATGTTAATGGACTCTTTCAAAGAATGGGAAGATGTAACAGAAAGGGGAAACGTGGTATAGAAAAATACAACTGTTACGTTTTTGACGGAGGGAAAAGAAGTTGTAGTGGTGTAGGAAACTTTATTGATGAAAAAATATTTGAATTATCAAAAGACGCGCTAAAAGGTATAGATGGAAAAATATCTGAACAGCAAAAACTAGAGGCAATTAGTAAGGTCTATACAACTGATATACTAAAAGATACAGAATATTATAAAAGAGTAACAGAAAATATTGAATATATAAAAAGTATTACAGAATACGAACTAAGTAAAAAAGAAGTAAGAAAAAGGTTTAGAAATATAGATAATATAACTGTAATACCTAAACAAGTCTACTTAGGAAACAAGAAAATTATACAAGAGAATTTGGCAATATATAAAAGTAATGCAGAGAAGAGAATTAGGATTGAAGCCAGAGAAAAAATATTGAGGTATACTGTTGATTTAAATTATAGAGAAGCTGAAAAACGACTAGATAATAATGAAACAGTAGAGATAAGTAAGTATGAAATTATAAAGATATTAGAATGTGATTACTCGAAAGAAATTGGAGTGGTAATAGCTAAAGAAAAAAAGGAAGAAGATAAAATAAAAGTAGTTAGTAATATATTATAAGCAAGAAGGTGAGCATATGCGAAAAGTTACAGGAATAATGATATACTACTACTTTGTGTGCAAACGCAAATTATGGTATTTCTCAAATGATATTCAGATGGAAAATGAAAATGAAGACGTTATTATAGGAAAATTGGTTGACGAAACTTCCTATGAAAGACAGAAAAAGCATATTCTAATTGATGAAACTATAAATGTTGACTTTATAAAGGATTATAAAGTTTTACATGAAATCAAAAAAAGTAAATCAATAGAAGAGGCAAGTATATGGCAGTTGAAATATTATTTGTATTATCTAAAAAAATTAGGTTTAGAGGATATGATAGGAGAGATAGACTATCCATTACTCAGAAAAAGAGAAAAAGTATGTTTATCAAAAGATGATATAGACGAACTTGAAAAAATACTAAAGAATATAGCAGGTATAGAGTCACAAAAAAAGGTACCAGAAAAGATAGATTCGAAGATATGTAAAAAATGTGCATATTACGAATTATGCTATATATAGGTGATGATTATGAAAAGGAATTATTACATAACCAAATGTGGAGAATTAAAAAGAAAAGATAATAGTTTGATTGTTATATTAGAGGATAATGAAAAACATACAATACCGATAGAAACTGTAGATACTCTTTATATCATAGGTGAGGTAACATTAAACTCTAAGCTTATAGATTTTATATCTAGTAAAGGCATAACAATGCACTTTTTCAACTATTATGGATATTACTCAGGAAGCTATTATCCGAGAGAAACACTGAACTCAGGATTTTTGCTTGTAAACCAAGTGGAACATTACAGCAATAATAAGAAAAGGCTATTTATAGCAAAAGAAATATTAAAAGCGGGGACTTATAATATACATAGAAATTTGCGTTACTATAATACGAGAGGCAAGGATTTGCAAGAGGAGATCGACAGAATAGCAGAACTGCGTGAAAAACTAGATTTACAAGGCACAGTAGAACAGCTTATGGGTATAGAGGGAAACATAAGAGAAACATATTATAGAGCTTTTAACAAAATAATAAATCAGGAAATAAACTTTGAAAAAAGAGTTAAAAGGCCACCTGATAATATGATTAATTCTCTAATTTCCTTTATAAATTCGCTCATGTATACTACGATTACAAGTGAGATATATCATACGCAGTTAGTACCGACCATAAGTTATCTACATCAGCCAGGTACAAAGAGATTCTCTCTTAGCTTAGATATTTCCGAAATATTTAAACCTCTAATAGTAGATAGATTAATATTTTCATTACTTAACAAAAATCAAATTACTGAAGATGATTTTGAATCCAAGCTAAACTATCTCTACCTAAAAGACAAGGGAAAAAGAGTAGTACTAGAGGAGTATGAAAATAAAATACAAACAACATTAATGCATAAAAAATTGGGTAGAAATGTATCGTACAAGCATTTGATAAGGCTAGAGTTATACAGACTAGTCAAGCATCTTACAGGTGAGGAAGAGTATGAGGGATTTAAAATATGGTGGTGATGGTATATGTATGTTGTACTAGTATATGATATAATGATTGAAGAAAAATCGGGTCAGAAGGCACTTAGAAATACGTTTAAAACATGTAAGAAATATTTGCATCATATACAAAACTCGGTATTTGAGGGGGAAATCACAAAAGCACAGTTAGTGAAATTAAAAAGCGAGATATACAAGCATATAAGAAAAGACAAAGACTCAGTAATAATCTTTAAAAGCAGAGAAGAAAGATGGCTAGAAAAAGAGTTCTGGGGAATTACTGATGATAAGACAAGTAATTTTATATAATTGGTATTAAAATTTTCTGTCGATATCAAGGGAAAAATGCATTATTCGGCATTGACAGAAAAAATATAAAAAATTTGAGCAAAAAGCATTGATTATTACGGATTATTTGTTATAATTTTAATGGGTTTTAATCTTACCATAGTGGAATGTAAATATATCAAAAATATGTATTGATATTATATTTAGATACTGTTTTAATCTTACCATAGTGGAATGTAAATCTAGAATGGGTTACGGTTATATCTATTGCCTTATTTGTTTTAATCTTACCATAGTGGAATGTAAATTATAGCTATGCTCGGGTATTTTTCTGCTGTGTCTATGTTTTAATCTTACCATAGTGGAATGTAAATCCTTATAGTTGAGATAGTTGTTGTCTTAGTTCCACCGTTTTAATCTTACCATAGTGGAATGTAAATACATTTGCAATTGGTACGTACAAATATGCGGTTACAGTTTTAATCTTACCATAGTGGAATGTAAATATCGGACCAGTTACCCAGTCCGTTTTCGTATTTATGTTTTAATCTTACCATAGTGGAATGTAAATACAGCAGATGAAGTTTTAGAATGTTTACAAAGTGAAGCGTTTTAATCTTACCATAGTGGAATGTAAATAAGCATTCGCAAATGCTTTTCGATTAACTCATAGGGTGGTTTTAATCTTACCATAGTGGAATGTAAATCTTGAATTTAATTGTCTATGCGACAATAAAAAAACACGTTTTAATCTTACCATAGTGGAATGTAAATCCGTCAACAATGCTTTGCGGTATTCAAACAGTTTTTGTTTTAATCTTACCATAGTGGAATGTAAATGTGTATAACATGTGTGCATATACACATAATAGCTTAAGTTTTAATCTTACCATAGTGGAATGTAAATTGTATCGTTGAATATCTCACTTTTTTCTTTTTACTGTTTTAATCTTACCATAGTGGAATGTAAATGATGGAAGAATAGCAGTTTTCTCACATTCATTTATGGTTTTAATCTTACCATAGTGGAATGTAAATAGCAATTAAAATTATAAGAGGAGAGATTTGATATGTTGTTTTAATCTTACCATAGTGGAATGTAAATGTTATACAACCGATACTTGATGTTTTAGTAAGTACTGTTTTAATCTTACCATAGTGGAATGTAAATAAAAGAGGCGAAAAGGTGAAAAGTCTTATGCACGTGTTTTAATCTTACCATAGTGGAATGTAAATCCTTTTTATTCACACCCACTTTTATTAGTTTTAATCATAGTAGGATTTATGAAAAAAATGTTGACAAATAAACTGGGCTATTGTATGATAATGGAAAACAAAAGATAAAAAAGGGGAGCTTCAAATGATTGAATGCGTTATTGAATCAACAAAAGAAATAGAGGATTTAAAAAGCTACATGGAAGAAATAAACGTTCTTAAGGATTTTTCGTATATTTTTGATGGTAATAAAAGAATAAATTATCATGTTACAGATGATGGTGAATTAGTTATAGATGTAACAGGAAAAGATTCTGATAAAGTAGAAACGGTTAAAGTGTTTGAGGAAAACGGAGCATTGCATATTGAGGATTTTTCAAAAGGGCAAATAATTCAAAAGATAGAGGTTGCCAGGAATCATCCGGTGGTAATGCAGAATGATTCAGAAAGTGAATTTGGTAAAATAGTTACAAAATATAAAGATGGGGAAATATATAGTGAGTATGGTGTTGGGTACCAAAGAGGCACGTTAAAGCCAGAAAAGAAAGTTTACTGTAGGTATGAAAAGGATGGTCGGACTCTAAAGATATCGAAGGATAGGGCGGTAAGTACAATAGATATTTATGGACCTCTAAATGCTAGTGGAAGTCATGAATGGGAAGAACATCAAAAATGTGTGTTTAACGAGGCAGGAAAGATTAGAGGAAAGCTTAAAGGTACTGAAAGAAATTTTGGAATAAAAAAGTGTAATTATATGAATGAAGGTATAAAGGGACTAATAATGTATGATGTAGATGAAAAAGGTGAAAGCTGTAATTTGGATTTTACATTAGATTATACTGGAAATATAATAGATAATACAATAAGAGCGACCATAAAAAATACGGTTAATCCGATTGGATATATAAATAACTTTAAAAGTGCGAGCCCAATAGTTTATATATGTGAGACGCCAGGTAGTGACAAAGAAGATGATGCTACAATTGTTGGATTTATTCCTAGTATGGAAGATCACAATGGGCATTATAGAAAGCAACCTAATTCATATACTGAAATGCTAACGGGTGAACTAGAAGCGATAAAGTGTAAAAATAAAGAAGCAAGTGAAAAGAAAGAAGAAATTTATAGGGTTAAGTTGACATTTGGAACAGGTATAGCTTATCGAATGAAAGTAAATAGATACAGTGATTTATTGCAAAAGATGCCAGATATTTCTGAGAAGATTGAAGAAAACTTAGATATTTGCGATTATGCGTATGATGTAGTAAATCTAATGCGTTTTGTAGGAGATGAAGTTAAACTTGCTTTAGATTATCGACAAGAGGATGAGAACAACGAAGAAGGTCAAAGTGATACAATGTTCGAGGCATCTATAAGAGAACTGCGATCTCTAGAAGGTTTGCCAATTGATGTGATTACAATTACAAGTATTAATAATTTGCAGGTGCTAGATGGTGTAGAAAATCTAACTGACCTATGTATGGTAGGACCTATAATGTCAAAATATGACATAAAAATGGAAGCGGAAACAGACCAAACACAAGAAATTAATATGTAACCATATGACAATTTGTATTTATAGGGCGTAATTCCACAATGTAAAATATTAACATAAAACATTGACAAATGTAAAAATATAGAATATAATAACTCTTAAGTTATTCAAAAAAAGATTATATAGAAAGTACAACAGAGGAGAGTTATGCTATGGATGGTATGGAGTTAGTTGGTAAGGAGTTAGGAGAATTAATGGGATTGAATGGGTTTGACATAAAGGATATTGACTCATTAATAGAGAAACATAACAGGAAAGGTTTGGAGAAAAAGGGTATTAAGCAAAAAGGAGCTATTTGGAGACGGGTAACGGGCAGAGGTGATGTTAAACTTTTACATGAGGTAGATGGTGTTAAAACCACATATGTAATTAGTCCTGATAGTATAGTAATAGGATACGAATCAAAAACATCAGAAAAGTCTGATGGCAAGAAGGTAATAACTGTGAGAACTAAGGATATCGTGAGACCACGTGGAATCTTTGACCCTGTAGTTATTAAGACTAATATAGAAGTATATAAGGATGAACAGCGTTTTTCATCTGAAGTTAAAGAAAATTCCTTTGGTAAGAGTATGCAAGCTAAATATAAAGGAGTTGATGGATCAAATTTAAAACATATAACTATATTAAAAAATGGAAAGTCCAAATTATTTACACATGTGGCAAGTGGTTTTGAAACTACACCTAATTCAAAGCTAATTAAAGAATGTAGTGTTGAAGAAAGTGAGTTTAACGGAATAGAGGGTTATACATCATATTCGGAAGTAATTGAAAATGCAGGAGTAATTCCAATTAAGAAGCCATCTGTTATAAGAGAATGTGAAGGAAATATAAAACGTATAGATAGCTTGAGTTGGGATAAAGCGGCTGAAAATATGCCGACAGAGGTTTCTAAACATGCAGTAAGAGGGATTATATATATATCTGGACAGATAAACGATATTGAAGAAGGAATGAAGAGGGTTGTTATTAGCAGTTCTGAATCGGTAGAAGGAATGTTAATAGGTTCTGAATTATCAGAAGCACCTGTTGTAGAAGTAACTTTTGATGAGGTCAATAGTTTAGAGAAAGCATAATAATTTTTGTATGCTATATGCTAAAATTTATCCAAATACAACTAAAATATAAACACATAATACAAGAAGACCTACACATGTAGGTTTTTTCTTTTTACCAAAATTTTAAATTTTTTTAAATCCTCGACTTCTTTTGGCAAAATATGTAAAATATGTATGGTATATCTATATATATGTACAAGTTAAAAAATTATATTTTATGTGACTAGTGAAAGGTGGCTGGTAAATTATTTTACTTGCCACAGGTAACTGGTAGCTAACCAGGAGGCGTTTTATTTGTTAGAGTTTGGTGATAAGTTTGAAATTCCTAAAAATGTAAAGCAAATAGGAGGTGTTGATAATTTTTTAAAAATCTATATGGAGGACTATGTATATAATTATCTAAAGCAATATGCAAAAGGTGAAGGTCCTAAAAATAAATATTGTGCTTTAGTAGGTAAGGTACATAAAAACCAGTTAGAAAAAGTGATTATGATAAAGGGGGTAATTAGATGTAACTTAAAGAGTTCTTTTGATGATACGAGTGTTATGCCAGATAGGATAAAGCTGTTTATAGAGGAAGAACAAAAAAACTATTATCCAGATTATGAGATGATAGGTTGGATGCACGCAACTGATGAGGATATAAAAAGAGCTGTCGAGTATGATAAGCTATTTCATAGGATAAACTTTAATGGCGGTAATAAAATTTTATTTTTAACAAATTACGAGGATGATGTTGAAGAAATGTATTTCTTTAGGGATAATATGTTGACTAAGCTGCAGGGGTTTTATGTACATTATGAAAAAAATAAAGAAATGCAAAACTACACATCAGATAACAAAATAGAACCAGGGTTACAGACTAAAAGGGTGGCAGATTATAAAAGTAAGACTATAGTTACGACAAAGCCCAATATTATAAAGAATGAAAGAAACCCAAATGCCTCGAGAATGATGGCGAGTCTTGGATTTGCAATGCTTATCATGTGTGTTATTATGGGGTTTGGAATGATTAAAAGTCTAGAAAAGATAAATGATGTTGAGTCAAAAGTAACTTTTTTAAACGAAGGTTATGTAATGTTGCAGGAGAAGGTAAATAATCAAGATAGTGTCCCTGTAACAGCAAATTTAGCTGATGAAGAAAAGCAAATTGCAATTGGAGAGGAGCAGAGTAATTTAGGTACCCAAGATAATAAAGATAAATATACAAAATATATTGTAAAACAAGGGGATAATTTGAATAAAATAAGTTTTTTGCATTATAATACTACAGATAAAGCTAATAAAATAATGGAAGCAAATAAGCTTTCGAGTGCTAATAAAATATATGTTGGACAAGAGTTAATAATACCTATGGATTAGGATATACTAATAATATACAGTTAGTTTGACATGGCTGGTGGTTAGCAACAGCAAAAGGGAGGATGATTAATTTGAATATTCAAGCAAAACAATTTAATTTTAACGGTGTTGATGTTTTATCGGACAAGCAGTTAGGTGAACATTACAAAATTTATACTAATTACGTAAATAAGACAAACGAGACTATGACTGCATTAAATTCACAAACGGATTTGGGGTTACCAGATCACACATATAGTAAGATAAGAGGACTAAAGGTTGGGGAGGCATATGCAGTTGATGCTGTAAAGCTTCATGAGTATTATTTTGGAAATCTAAATAAGCAAAATAGTAAGTGTGAAGGAAAGATTATGGATATGATAAATAAAGAATACGGTAACTATGCAACTTTTGAAAAAAGGTTTAAGGATGTAGCTCAGAGTGTTAGAGGATGGGCGGTTCTATCATATGATAAAACTTTTAACAAACTGCATATATGTGGGTTAGATGCACATGATAAGGGAGTTATTGTTGACTCAATACCTCTTTTGGTAGTCGATGTATATGAGCATGCATATTTTATGGATTACGGTCAAGACCGAGTATCGTATTTAAATAATGTAATGATGAATGTAGACTGGAAAGTAGCCAATGATAGATTAGCAAAAGTTGTAGCTGCAGAAGTTTCATTTGTGTAGAAGGAGGAAATATAAATAGATAGACGCAAAGAAATGATTCACGTATATTCGTGAATCATTTCTTTGCGTCTATTATTGTGCTATCTGAGGGCCGAACACGGGACGGTCAAATTTAAAGTTAGCTGCAAAAAACCTCAAGCTGATAAAAATAAAAAATAATTGACACGTATAAAAATATGAGATATACTAAGTTTAATGTTTTAATTTCGACAAAACCCAAAGTGAGTTAAAGAAGAACATAACAAGTAAGAATCAAAAAAATAAGGGCGGTGCTTATAATTCTATGAAGAAAGGTGTCCATACATTTGAAGTATTTTTAACATCAAATTGTGTTTCTGCTGAAGTATGGGAACGACTCTTATTTTTAATATCAAAATATGTTGGGCGTTTTTCAAAATGGACTATATATGTAAAAATAGATCTAAATGAGGTAAGATATTTTGTTGAAACGCATGTTGATTTACCGGCTACATGTGGAGAGTTAAAAGATTTTTTACTAGCTAAAGTTGATAATTTTAGCAAAGTTAAAGCAAAATTTGGATTGCTTTATGTGCCTAAAGAAAACAAAAACTTCCTAGATATTTATGAAGAAAATGAGATAAGATATTCTAGAAAATTAAGAAATATAGAAATTTCTATTATTGCGTTTAAAAAGGATGATTTAATTTCAAAGGTTAAATATTATTTCGAAACTAATAGAAATATAATAAAAAGGGTAGATTTTTTTAGTCCTATTGATGTGCTTCTTAGTATAGATTTTTCTAGTTATAATAGATTTTTTTATAAAAAGCCATCTAAATATTTGAATATTCAAAAATCATTACATCTTTTAAAAAGTGATAAAAATAATTCGATATTAAAGATAGATACATTTCCGTATTTACAAGGAGATTTTTATTTAAATCAAAACAATTATAATTTTGACAAACATTCTATAGTTATTGGGGCTAGTGGTACAGGAAAATCAAAGTTAATAAGTTTGTTGATTGACAATATTGAATTCAATACAGATTATCGACTTAAATATAAAGTCATAGTTATTGACCCACATGCTGATCTTGAAAACGATATAGGTGGGCTACCGAGTACTACAGTTTTAAATTTTAAGTCGCTAGAAAATAGTGCTGATTTATTTACGAACTCAAATAATGATATAATTTCATCGACTGAGCTAATATTATCAATACTTAAAACATTAATTGCTGATCGATATAATTCAAAATTAGAACGGATGTTAAGATATAGTATTTATCTGCTATTAACGAAAAAAGCATTTACATTTTTGAATATGCGTAAATTGATTATAGATACAGAATACCGTAACTTATTAGTGAAAGAGCTAGAAAGGATGCTACCCACTGGTGTAGTTGAATTTTTCTTGACAGAGTTTAATGATTTGAAAACGAAATCGTTTGACGAAGCGATATCCCCTATAATATCCTTTATAGATCAGATGCAGCTTATTCCAGTGTTCAATAGTAATGCCCGAATTCCAAATGTAAATGATTTTATTGAAAATAATTTTTTAACTATTTTTTCATTAGATAGAAATAGTCTTGGTGAAAAGGTTGTTAAAACTATTGTAGGACTCGTCATGCAACAAATATTGCAGATTGTGCAAACAAAAACTATAAAGGAGCATATTATTTTGGTTATTGACGAGGTATCTGTTGTAGAAAATCCTATAATTAGTCGATTTTTATCAGAAGCCAGAAAATACGGTGTATCGGTTATATTAGGGGGGCAATATTTCAATCAAATTAGTGACGACCTTAAAGACTCTATCTTTGCCAATGTTATAAATTATTATATATTTAGAGTTTCTAGACTAGATGCTACTGTGCTAGAAGAAAATGTAATGATGAATTTAGCAGTAGATAATTCGAAAGAAAATAGAATCAAAATTTTGACTGACTTAAATGATAGAGAATGTATAGCAAGACTTAGCAGTAGAGGAATGCTTATTCCGGCCTTTAAAGCTAAAACTGTAGAGTTTGCTTCAAAACCTAGAAAGATTATTAAAAAGCTTGAGCCGGCAACCGCATCTGTAAAAAATTTCATAAAGAGCATTGATATTAATAAAGAAAAGCAACCGTTTACAATAGGCAATGTTGATAGTTTAAGAGAGCTAATGATATCTCAATCTTCAAGTAGAAAAAAGGTGGAGGATAAATAATATGGATGATATGAAAGCTAAAGAAGTTATAGACAAAATATTTGCAAGTGTTTTTGATTGTAAGAATCCATTTACGCTAGATGAGATTTTATCTAAATTTGCATTTGATATTAAGCTGCCACAACAAGTTGTAGATTCGACCACAGGAGAATTAACTTGGGCGTCCTCTATTAATCCAACCAAATTTATAAGATCGTGCAATTCGGAAAAGAGAGATGATTGGATGCAGCCTAGGCAGCCAATAAACAGTTTGGAAGAACTTATAGCGATATGGAAAAAGATAAATTATACAACAACTGAAAGAGTATATAACTCTATATGTGTATCAAAAAGTGACAATGTATACGACTCAGAGAACGTATATCGTTCTACAAACTGCGGGAAGGGCAAAAATGTAATCTTTTGTGATAGTTGTTATGAAGGTGAATATATGTTAGCATCACAAAGGTCCGGTTCTTGTACGTTTTGCATAAGAGTAGATGACTCTGGTTCATGCTCAAACAGCTATAATGTAATATGTTCAGGCAGTATTAGTAATTCATTATTTATTCAAGACTGCAATGCTATGCATGAGTGTATTTTGTGTTCTCATGTGTCGAATAAAAAATACTGCATAGCAAATATGCAATTTGAAGAAGAAGAATACTATGAAATAAAGAAGGAAATCGTTAAATGGATATTAAATTCTTAGAGGCTTAATAAATAAACTAAATCAAGATACAATTAAATCATGAATTGTTTAGTTCTTTTTATTAAAGCGATTTCTAGATGTCTTGATAAAAGTACATATAAAAAATGTATAACAATATAACATTATTCATATAAAAAATGTTGACTTAACGTTTTTGATTGTACTATAATTATGAATAGTAATTATAAGGATGGTGATGTTATGAATAGAAAAGTTATAAAGGATTTGGAAAAATGGAAAGATCAGGGGAAATGCACCTTGGTGGAAGAACCGAGGATACCCCTCAAGGTATATGAAAATGAAGGGCATTTTAAGATTTATTTAAATGATGTAGGTTTATTATCTGAACTTTCCAATATGTCTGCATACGATATATATAGTCAAGATGGTAATATATTTAAAGGTATGCTGACTGAAAATTATGTAGCCCAAGCACTGGTGTCAAAGGATTATAATCTTAACTACTGGCGTTCATCAAATACCTCGGAAATAGACTTTTTGATGAGTGTAAAGGGAGATATTATACCTATAGAAGTGAAATCAGCTACTAATACAAAATCGAAATCACTAAATGTATATATAGATAAATACAATCCCAGATATTCGATAAGAATATCTGGTAAAAATTTTGGATTTGTCAACAATATAAAATCGGTTCCACTTTATGCAGCACATTTGGTAAAGGAAATACTATAATGGATAAATTATTGGTATACATTGGCTTACAAAATTGGTCCTGTTTTAGTGTGAATAAAATAAGATGTCTAACGTGCTTGGACATCTTATTTTATATGGTATTGCGCCTCAAGGGACTCGAACCCTCATGTCCTTCTGGACACAGGATCCTTAGTCCTGTTGAACATGTGAATTAGCAGACGGATAATTCGTTTACCATCTGGATAGCGGGGTGTAGAGGTGTGATATGGTCCTGTTATTTATTGGCTTACATTGGCTTACATGGCAGGCTATTTTGAGAAAATTGGTAAAAGGTATTGAGTAAGAATAATATAAATGGTATAATAGCGATAGAAAATAAATAAGTTGAAAGATAGGTGAAACATAATGTTAGTATATCATGGTGGTGGCACAATAATAAAAGAACCTGAGATAATAAAAAGAAAATACGCAACAGACTTTGGTACGGGTTTTTACTGTACACTTTTAAAAGATCAAGCATATAGGTGGGCAATGAATAATAGGAGAAACAATGAAAGTGGATATATTAGCATATATGAGATCGGTGACGTATCGGGACTCAAAGTTAAGGTATTTGATGAAGTGTCAGACGAGTGGTTAGACTTTATAGCTTTTTGTAGAACTGGAAAAGAACATGAATATGATATAGTAGAAGGACCAATGGCGGATGACCAGATATGGCTAGACGTAGCTAGGTATATGTCTGGAGAAATGCCTAAGGAGGCCTTTATGGCATTAGCAAAGTTCAAGCATCCAACGCATCAGATAAGCTTTCACACAAAAGCTGCATTAGCAAAAGTAGATTTTAAAGGAAGTGAAAAGGCATGACAGGATATAGCTACGACAATAATATATTATACTTATGTTGCCTAATAGAGTTTATAGGACGAAAACAGCTAACTAGGAGAAACACAGTAGTAAATAAAATAGGTTACGAGGGGTTGAAACATATATATGATTTTGCAGGTATATTACATAGTGATAATATAGAAGCGGTAGCAGATGAATATATAAAGAAATATAGAATAAGAAAGAGTACCTATGATAATGTAGGAAGCGGCAAATATAAAATACCATTTTACGGTGACATAGGTTATGTGTATATGAGCCTAATAGCAAGCCAAAAAGGGGATATTATAGCCAATCTAATAAGTGTTTATAACTCTTGGTTGGCAGAAAAAATAAATGATTATAACGCAGTAGTTTACTTTAAAAGTCCAGAGTACTTATATATAGCTTACGAAGACGGGGAGTTGCCTGATTGAAGAGAGGTAATTTAAACTGTGTAAAATGGTTTATCTTGACTACGTAGTTAAGATGAATTTTTTATCCTATATCCATAGCTATTAGCTTAGTGAATAGTTATTTACATTTTCAAAAAGTATTCCATCAATTTTAATACCTTTTTTTGATTCAATCATATTATTACCCCCTAGTATATTAATTTACTTGAGTCTTGCACCCTCCTATAGTAGCTGAAAATCATACGAAATGTTCAACGAAAACTGCTTATGAGCACGAAGAAACGCACTTTTATAATATTATTATACTGTGCAGAATGACCTAACAGAAGGGTTTATCTCATGAAAAGCAATAAAAATATTGATAAATTCGAAAATGCTTTGGAAAGAAAAGATTGCCCAATTTAATCTACTATATATGATATTTTGATGAAATTCAAGATAAATCTTTAATTTTTAAAAGTATCCTAAAGTATTAAATCAAGAAAATTAGGGTTTTGTTATCTAGAGATTAATAGCTTAAAAGATTAGTCCTGTGGTAACAAAAAAATAAGGGTTCAATGTGTTTGAAACCCTTATCCTATTAGTACTGCGCCTCAAGGGACTCGAACCCTCATGTCCTTCTGGACACAGGATCCTTAGTCCTGTGCGTCTGCCAGTTCCGCCAAAGGCGCTTGGAAAAGTTGAAAGGTGAAAATTGAAAGTGTAAAGTTAAAAGAACTTTCAACTCTCACCTTTCCGCTTTTAACTTATTAAGTGCACCATCGGGGGGTCGAACCCCGGACCATCAGATTAAGAGTCTGCTGCTCTACCAACTGAGCTAATAGTACGTTGTATCAATAGTTTGTTAAAACGCTATATGTTATATTATAAATTAATTTTTTAATTTTGTCAAATACTTATTGCAATTTGTTTATAAATCTTATAAAATAGATAGTAGACATTAAAATGGAGGTTTTTACATATGAAAAGATTTTTAAAGACGGAGTATGCAATATATGCAATATATGCTACGCTAGTGATTTGCGTTGCTATATTATTTGAGAAAGTAATAGGGCATATAGATATTATATATAATTTTTTTATGTCAACATTATTTTTTATAATTGATGTTTTAACTCCGCTTATATACGCTTTGGCGATAGCTTTTGTGTTAAAGCCTTCTGTAAACTTTATCGAGAAGAAAATTTATTATAAAATTTTTAGTAAAAAGATAGATGGGGAAGAACAAAACGCCAAATTTATAAGAACTTCATCTGTTTTCACAGTTATAATTATAATCGGTATGTTTTTATTTGGTGTGCTGAATTACATAATACCACAAATTATTGTTAGTGGTAAGGAATTTATTAATAACATGCCAAATCAGATTGCTAATTTTAATGATAATATATTAAACAATTATAGTATTGATTTAGGGTTAGACTATGATAAAATTAAAACTTTTTTTGAAGATAAAGTGCATAAAATAACTGGTAGCCCAAATGAAATTAAAAACATATCTCTTGATATTTGGGAAAAAGCAAAAGATATACTTATAATATTTATTGGCATAATATTAGCTGTTTACATATTAATAGATAAGGAAGATATTTATAGAAATATTAAAAAAATGATTATTACGTTTAGCACAAGAAGTATAGCTAAAAAATTAATAAATTTTATAAATCTTGCAGATAATGTGTTTGAGAAATTTATAATGGGTAAGGCTGTGGATTCAACTATAGTTGGGACTCTTGCTTTTCTTGGATTTCTTGCCTTTGATCTAAAATATGCTCTTTTAGGTGGATTTGTGATTGGTGTTTCGAATATGATACCATTTTTTGGACCTATAATTGGTGCCGTGCCTGTCGTGATATTATGTTTACTTCAAGATGGTTTTGTAAAAGCTATATGGGTAGGAGTATTTATTTTGATTTTGCAGCAGTTAGATGGTAATATATTTGAACCAATGGTGCTTGGAGATACTTTGGGACTAAAACCCATAAATATAATAATTGCAACAGTTATAGGTGGTGCTATGTTTGGAATTATAGGTATATTTTTGGGAGTTCCTACATTTGCAGTTTTAAAAGTAATATTTGATAAACAGGTAGAAAAAAAATATAAAAAAAAATTTACTCAGCATATAATAACATTAGATAAAGAGTAACAGAGTACAAAGTACAAAGTACAAATAACAAAGAAGAAAAATATAAATTACAAAGCAATTTAAATGTGACTGTTTGTAATTTGTACTTTGTTCATTGATTCGGGGGGTATAAAAATGTCAGAAGAGAAAAATAATGTGGAAAATGAATTGGTACTTGATAGTACTATAAGTACTGTAATTTTGCATATATTTAAACCAAGTGGTGAAGAGTTAAATCTATCTAACAAGCTAGATATAGAAATACAAAGTATAACTAAACATGGAATAGAGTTTAGAACATTTTTTTGTCTTAAAAAGAAGATGTCTTTTTGCTTTGAGCTGGTTTTAAATGATGAATATAAGATAGTATTAGTTGCGGAAATTGCGGATATTATAGAAGAACAGGATGATTATATTTATAAATGTAGGTATTTGCATCTTTCGAGTATGGAAGAATCACGAATTAATGAATATTTAGGAAGACATATGGTAAGAAAGGAAGGTTAGACTTATGGAAGTGGTAAGGGAAATTTATTTGGATAATGCTGCTACAACAAAAACATCAGATAAAGTAATGAAAAGAATAATAGATATGTGTACTGAGTTTTATGGAAATCCATCTTCGATGCACAATAAAGGTTTAGAATCGGATAATATGATTAGAGAAGCGGCACAAATAATAGCAAAAGCAGTCTTGTGCTATGAGGATGAGATATATTTTACATCAGGTGGAACAGAAGCAAATAACCTGGCGATACGAGGTGTAAGCAAAGCAAACAAAAAAAGAGGAAATCATATTATTACTACAAAAATAGAACATTCGTCAGTGCGTAATGTGTTTAAAAATCTTGAAGAAGAAGGGTTTAATGTTACATATCTAAATGTAGATAAAGAAGGATATGTAAACGAAGAAGAACTTAAAGATGCAGTTAATGATAATACTATACTTGTAAGTATTATGTATGTAAATAATGAGATAGGAACAAAACAGAATATAGAGAAATTGGGTAGTATAATAAAGAAAAAAAATGTTAAAACATATTTTCATGTAGATGCTATTCAAGCATTTGGGAAGTATATTATAAATGTAGATAGGGAAAAAATTGATTTGATGAGTATAAGTGGGCATAAAATTCATGCGCCTAAAGGTATTGGAGCACTATATGTGCGAAAGGGAGTTAGGATAACTCCGATAATTTATGGTGGTGGTCAAGAAGGTGGTCTACGCTCAGGTACTGAGAATACCTCTGGTATTGTTGCCTTAGGTGAAACAACTAAGCAGACATATAAAAATCTGAATGTTAATACTGAAAAAATGATGGAGTTTAAAACAAAACTTGTAAGTGAAATATTTAAAAAGGTGAAGGATGTGTATATAAATGGACCTGAAATTGATAAATCTGCACCTCATATTTTAAGTTTAAAATTTAAAGACATAAAAGGTGAAGCATTATTACATTCGCTATCAGACGTGGGTATATATATATCTACTGGCTCTGCCTGCGCAGCTAAAAAAACTGATTTAAGTAAAACACTAAGTTCAATAGGATTGACAGATAATGAAATATATGGTACTGTAAGGTTGAGTTTCTCACCTGATAATTATGTGGACGATATACCCTATATTACGGATAATATAGCAAAATCCGTTGAAAGTATAAGGAAAGTTTTAAGAGGATAAGATAATTGAAAGGATTGACAACAATGGATAATATTTATCTAGCAAAATATGGAGAGATATGGGTAAAAGGCAGAAATAAATATATTTTTGAAGATAAATTAGTTGATAACATAAAAAATAATATAAAGGATTTAGGCGATTTTAAAGTAAGGAAAAATCTTAGCCAAATCCTAGTTGAGCCTATAGAGTTTGACACACATTATGATGAAACGTTAATAGAAAAGATTCGTAATACTTTTGGCGTTGTAGGAGTTGCCAAAGTTTACAGGACAAAAGATAAATCCTTAGAAAACATAAAAGATATTGCTTTGATGCATGCGAAAGAAGCCACAGAAGGAAAAAAATTGAGATTTAAAATAGTAGCTAAAAGGGCTGATAAAAGTTATAAAGTAGTGTCGCAACAAATTGCTAGTGAAGTAGGAGGATATATTTTTAACAATACAGATAATCTTACTGTTGATGTGAATACTCCTGAATTTGTATTACGCATTGAGGTAAGAGATGAAGTGTATATATATTCGAATCTAGTGGCAGGTATAGGTGGTCTGCCGGTTGGCACTAATGATAAAGCCCTTGTGATGCTATCAGGTGGAATTGATAGCCCAGTAGCAGCGTGGATGATAGGAAAAAGGGGGGCAGTAATAGATGCTGTATATTTCCATAGCTCCCCATATACAAGTGAGAGAGCAAAGCAAAAGGTTATAGATTTAGCTAAAAAAGTCTCAAAATATACAGGGAATATGACGCTTTATGTGGTGCCTTTTACAAATTTACAGTTACATATGAGGGAAAAATGTAAATATGAAGCATTAACGATAATTATGAGAAGAGTAATGTTTAAAATATCAGAAATAATAGCAAAAAGAGATGGTGCATATGCCATAATAACTGGTGAAAGTGTTGGACAGGTAGCAAGTCAAACTATGCAAAGTATATATGCCACAAATGATGCAGTAAGTATCCCTGTATTTAGACCATTAATTGGTTTTGATAAGGAAGAAATAATGCAGATAGCTAAGAAAATAGATACGTATAATACATCTATCTTACCTTATGAAGATTGTTGTACCATATTTGTGGCGAAACATCCACAAACAAAGCCAAGACTTGACATCATAATAAAAGAAGAACAAAAGATGGACAAGCTAGAAGAACTAATAAGTGAGGCAGTTGAGGGGATAGAAGTTATAAAAGTTGAAAATTGAAAGATGAAAGTTGAAAGTTGCAGAGATAAAAGCTAACATCAGAAAGAAGGAGGAATATAATGAAACCGATAGTTGCGATAGTTGGGCGTCCTAATGTTGGAAAATCTACATTGTTTAATAGACTCGTTGGAGACATGGTAGCGATAGTAGATGACACGCCAGGAGTCACAAGGGATAGGATATACGGAGAATCAGAATGGTTAGGCAGGGATTTTATAGTAATAGATACAGGAGGTATAGAGCCTAAAACAGATGACATCATTTTAAAACAGATGAAAAGGCAAGCTCAGATAGCAATAGAAACGGCAGATGTAATAATATTTGTAGTTGATGTTAAACAGGGTATTGTTGATGCTGATTTTGGAGTGGCTACAATACTTAGAAAATCTAACAAACCTATAGTGCTTGTTGTAAACAAGATAGATGATATGTCTAATACAACGGGGTTATATGAGTTTTTCAATCTAGGTCTCGGGGATCCGATGCCTGTATCGGCAGGGCAAAAATTAGGACTAGGTGATATGTTAGAAAGGGTAGCAGAACATTTTCCAAATGAGCAAGAAGAAGATTTTGATGAAGAGGTAATGAAAATAGCTGTAGTTGGTAAACCGAATGTAGGTAAATCTTCCCTTATAAATAAAATACTAAAAGAAGATAGACTAATAGTAAGTGAGATTGCGGGTACAACGAGGGACGCAATAGATACTTATGCAAAAATAGGTGAAGATAAGTATTTATTTATCGACACCGCAGGCATCAGAAGAAGAAGCAAGGTTACAGAAGCGATAGAAAGGTATAGCGTAATAAGGGCTATGGCAGCTATAGAAAGAGCAGATATAGCCATCCTCCTTATAGATGCGACGGAAGGCGTGAGTGAACAAGATACAAAGATTATTGGCATGGCTCATGATAAAGGTAAAGGAATAATTATAGCTGTTAACAAATGGGATGCAGTAGAAAAAGATGATAAAACTATGAATAAATTTTTAAAAGAAATTGACAGAGAATTTGCTTTTATGTCATATTCTAAAAAGGTTTTTATCTCAGCACTTACGGGTCAAAGAATAGATAAACTTTTTGAAACAATAAAAGAGATTCATAAAAATCAAACAAAAAGGATAAGTACAGGTATGTTAAATGAGGTTCTAGTTGAAGCATTGGCTATGAATGAACCACCAAATGACAAAGGACGCAGACTCAAGATTTTTTATGGAACACAGGCAACAATTAAGCCTCCTACTTTTGTTTTGTTTGTAAATGATAGGGAACTCGCACACTTTTCGTATATAAGATATATAGAAAATAGATTTAGGGACTCTTTTGGATTTGATGGTACGCCAGTACATTTTATTATTCGACAACGAGGAGAAAATGAATAATTTTTAGGGAGGAGAATAAATGTTTTTTAATTATTTTAGTGGTTTGCTTATTGGATATTTATTTGGTTGCTTTGTTACAGGATATATAGTTGGAAAATTTATTAAAAAAACAGATATAAGAGACTTTGGAAGCGGAAATGCAGGAATGACAAATACAATAAGAGTGCTAGGCTGGAAAGCAGGGTTTGTCACTCTTTTGGGAGATTTTTTCAAGAGTGTGTTTGCGATACTGCTTGCAAAGTATCTTTTTGCAAATGCAGTTGACGATAGAATAATAGTAGTTTTTACTGCCGCTGGGGTTATACTCGGACATAATTGGCCAGTATTTTTAAACTTTAGAGGAGGTAAAGGTGTTGCTTCAATATTTGGAGTACTAGCAGTAATGAATTTCTGGATAGCACTTATGTCAGGTGTATTTATATTAACCATTATGGCAACAACTAGGTATGTATCTCTTGCATCAATTTTAACATCAATACTAATACCGATTTTATTTGTAGTACTAGATAAAAATGAACCGTACATCGTATTTACAGTAATACTAGCAGTTATAACTGTTTATAAACATAAAGACAATGTAAAAAGATTACTGGCAGGAAAAGAATCAAAAATAGGTAAAAAGTAAGCAGCGTTAATATAATAAAACGGAGGTAACATATGAAAAAAATAGCTATTGTTGGAGCAGGTACTTGGGGAACTGCACTTGGTTTAATGTTACATAATAATGGACATAAGGTTTCTATTTGGACGTGGAGAGAAGAAGAAGCAACAGAAATGAATAAAACACATGAAAATAAAAATTTAAAAGATATAAATATACCTATAGATGTTGAAATAAGTAGTGATTTAGAACGGATTATGAGTGGAAAAGATATATTGGTTGTAGCTGTTCCATCAGTGGCTATGAGAGAAAATTTAAAAAATATTGCAAGATATATTACTAAGGAGCAAATAGTTATTATTGCATCAAAGGGCATAGAGGAAAATACATTTATGACCATGACTGATATAGCTAGTGAACTAATGCCAGAAAACGAGATAGCCGCTCTTTCGGGGCCTAGTCATGCAGAGGAAGTAGCAAAAGGCATACCTACGACATGTGTTATAACCACTAAAAAGAAGCTGATAGCAAAACTTTTGCAAGATACGTTTATGGGTGAAACTTTTAGAGTGTACATAAATCCAGATATGGTGGGTGTCGAACTAGGTGGTGCTCTCAAAAACATTATTGCACTTGCTGCAGGTATGGCAGACGGTCTAGAATTAGGAGATAACACGAAAGCAGCACTTATGACGAGAGGATTACTCGAAATAACTAAAATAGGTATAGCTATGGGAGGAGACCAAAGAACTTTTTATGGACTTACTGGTTTTGGTGACCTGATTGTTACATGTAACAGTATGCATAGCAGAAACAGAAGAATGGGTATATTACTTGGAAAAGGGTATAGTATGAAAGAAGCACTTGCTGAGGTTAAAATGGTGGTTGAAGGTGTGAATTCTGCAAGAACAGCATATAATCTAGCACAAAAATTCGATTTAGATGTGCCAATAATAGAAGCAGTAAATAAAGTGCTTTTTGAGAATGTAGGTGCAAAGGAAATGGTAAATATGCTTATGCAAAGACGAAAGAAAGAAGAATTGACAGATGATATTGAAAATATAAATCATGTAGATTGGAAATAAAAAGATAAAACGGGTAAATTTGTAATAATTTACGCGTTTTTATTGACTTTTCATGAATTTATTAGTAAAATGTAAATAAGATAATAAATAAGAGATAGAGAGAGTGATTTTAGTGCGTGTTATTTCGGGAAGTGCTCGAAGGCATAATTTGAAGACGATAGAGGGGCAAGATACTAGGCCTACAACTGATAGGATAAAAGAGACATTGTTTAATATTATGCCAATGGATTTAAGGGGTATAGATTTTTTAGATTTGTTTAGCGGGTCTGGTGCTATAGGTATAGAAGCCTTGAGTCGCGGTGCAAACAGTTCAGTATTTGTGGATAGTAATCCGAAATGTACGCAGATTATAAAGGAAAACTTAGTTCACACAAAACTGATAGATAAAGCAAATATATATAATTTGAAAATAGAAGACGCTATCAACAAACTAGTTAGTGAAGGACAAAAATTTGATATTATATTTTTGGACCCACCATATAATAAAGGATTAATAAATTTTTCCTTGAAAAAAATAACAGAATGTGATATATTAAAAACAGAATGTTATATTGTAATAGAATCATCCCAAGGAGAAACATGGGATAATAATGAAAAATTTAAAATTAATAAGATCAAAGACTTTAAAACAACCAAAATAACAATATTGGAATTAAATAACAAATAACAAATAACAAGAAAAGGGTCTTATACTTTGTTATTTGTACTTTGTACTTCGCACTGGGGGTATTAAAATGGAATTTGAAAACATTAGAGAATCTTTAGAAATTTTGGAGGATATACTAGACGAAAGCAGTCCCGTACCATTTACTACAAAAGTTATGGTAGATAAAAAGAGACTCTGTGATATTGTGGTCGATATTCGTCTGAAAATGCCCAATTCTATAAAGCAAGCAGAGTGGGTTGTACAAGAAAGAAGTAAGATAAGGAACGATGCTATAAAAGAAGCCCAAGATATAGCTAAAGAAGCTGAAATTTATGCAAATAGATTAGTAAGTGAAAATGAAATTATTAAAAGATCAAATGTACAAGCTAAAAAAATATTAGATACTGCAAAAATAGCAAGCGAAGAGATAAAACAAGGCGCATATGAATATGCAGATAATATACTATACAATTTAGAACGAAGCCTAAGAGGTGCGATGGATGTATTTCATCAACAATGTATGGATATTGAAGATACATATACTAACGCATTGCAAATTGTAGCAGATAATAGAACGGAACTGAGAGGAGCAACTTCTCAACAGGACCCAGATGATTCAGAAGAGACAGAATAATATAGTATATAGTATACAAAATCCAGTTTGCAATAGTTTACCTATTATATAAGGTTTAAAACAGATATTGGATTTCTGAAGTATATTATTTGTTTGGCTGTGCACTGAAAAGCTACCCCAGTTTATTATTATATTTATAAGTAATAGTTTTTGTAAAATTGATCCTGAGCTCATTGCTACACTGTTAACACCGGTTGATATTTCAATCATTCCTACAGCTAGCTTGCCACTAAGAGACGGCTCGATATTTAGAAGGTTCTCAATTGGAATAAAAAAAACATTTATTATATTAGAAATATTAGAAACATGTAAAACTTCTAATAGGACTGAGTAAAAAACAATAAAACTTCCTATATTTATTACATTATAAGCAGAATTTATTATATTTTCATTTAATATTTTACTTATAGATTTTGGTGTGTTATTAGTATTAATTAGCTTATTTGATTTTTTATTAGGTTTTACATTTTTTTTATAATTTCTAAAAATTATACCTACAGATAGAGCAGATAAAATCTGAACAAAAATTATAAATGGGGCATATTCTATATTATCTAGTAATTGTAAACAAACAACACTTATTATAAAAATAGGACCACAATTATTGCTGAAACTAATTAGTCTTTCAGCCTCAGTTAGGGAAAGTAGTTTTTTATCATATAGATCTGCAGTGAGCTTAGCTCCTACAGGAAAACCACAAAACATTCCGAGTATAACAGGTAATGAGCCCACGCCAGAAACTCTGAACAGGACTTCCATTACTTTGGAAAACAAGGCATGTATTAATTTGATTAACAAACTACTTTCAAGCATAAGTCCTGTAACAATCATAAATGGGAATAAAGAAGGTAAAATGTTACTATACCAAAATGTCAATCCAAATTTACATGCATTGAAAACATTTGTGGGATAAGAAAATAGTATAATAGCAAATAAAACCACGAAAATGGTATATACTAGATTTAGGTATTTATTCATAAAAGGCTCCTAGGTATTATGTATTTAAGTTTATGTATTAGTATAAGATATGCAAGAAGTATTGTGAAATATGACAGGATAGTTATAATGAAAAAATGTGTTTTGTATTTTGAGGAGGGGATTTTGATGGTCAATCAAGAAAGAATTATGGTATTGAAAATGCTAGAAGAAGGAAAAATTAATGCTGAAGAAGCATTGAAGCTATTAGATGCATTAAATGCAAATAGTGTAGATAACTTTATAGGGGAAAATGCTGCAAAAATGAAGGAAGTATTTGAAGAAGTAAAAGTTAAGGCAGATGAATTCGCAAAAAAGGTTGGGCCACATGTTAATGGAGCAAGAGAAAAATTAGAAGAAACTTATAAAAAGCTAGAGCCAACACTTATAGACGTAGGTTCTAAAGCCAAAAAAGTAGCAAACGATGTAGCAGAGCAAATAAATAAATCTATAAAAAGTAATTGTAAATCAGGTTGTGATTGTGATTGTAAAGAAAATAAAAAAGATGATGATTATAAAGAATAAAATAAAAAATGCCTAATATGTCTTAAAAGACATATTAGGCATTTTTTTAGTTTATTAAGTCAATTGAATTTAAATTTATTTTATAAATGACATCTTTACGTTCTATAATGATATTAATTTTTTCTCTTAGAGAAATATCAGATTTAATAGAACTAATAAGTTCTTTTGTAGGATTAATACAGGTCGGAAAACCTGCTTGAGTAAACATAGATAAATCTCCACGGGTATCACCATAAGCATAACATTGCTGCAAATCTAGATCGTATTTTTTTACTATTTCATTAAGTGCAAGTTGTTTATGCATGCTGTCCCATAGAGGGTTAAGTTCTCCTGTATATTCATCATTTTTATCAGTTATATAATTAGTACCCCTAAAGTCATCAAATTCATATCTTTGAGAAATTTGGTTAACGAGTTCTATTGGACTACCTGATATGGTTATGACTTTGTGACCTTGTTCTTTATGCCAGAGTATTCTATTTCTAGTATAAGTATAGACTCGTCCACCTTTTTCATCTATTACCTGTTTTGCTATATATTCTAGAACACTTCTCTGCAAACCTTTTATTGATCTGCAGTATATGAGACTCATATTTTCGAGATAGTCATCATATTGTCCCACTCTGTTATCCCATCTTTTATAATAAGGTTCGAGGCCATTATGCCAGTCGGAAGGATCGATTATCCCGTATCGTATAAGTTTCTTAAATAACTCTGTTTGTAAATTATCTCTATATAATGTACCGTCTATATCAAAAAATGCCGCAACTTGAGACATAAAAACACCTCCCAGAATCAATTTACAGTTTAAATAATGAATATTTAATTTATTATAATTATAAAAACTAGAAATGTCAAATAAAAATTATAAAATATTATATAAAAGTAATGAAAAGAAGTTAGAAAAATGTTATAATAGGAGTACATAAGTAGAATGCGAGGTATAATATGGAAGAGAGATTTAAAAAGAGGAATAGATTATTGTTATATTTGGAAGGGTTCTTTATTATGCTTGGTGGCGGGATGGTACAAATAGGAACGACGCTAACATATATATTAACATACCTGATTCCAAAACAACCAATAGTAATAGGTCTTATGCATACAATTGTCGCACTGTGTGTTGTATTGCCTAAGTTTTTTGCGTCGCGGTTAATACTATCAAAAGAAAAAGATAGTCCAATAATGGCTAGGATAGAGTTGATCAAAGGGCTTTTGTGGATACTTCTGGGGATAGTTATATATAAGGTTGAAGATAAAAATATTGCAGCAATTCTTATGTTAGTTATATTGGCTGTTATATTTATGACTATAGGCGCTAATACTACTATTAGGACAGATATAATAGGAAAGGTAGTATCAAGCAAAAGCAGAGGAAAATTCCTAGGTAATAAAGAATTTATAAGTCGCATGGGTGGAATAATAGCAGCTGTAATTGGTGGATTTATACTTGCATCGTTTCCAAAACCGTTAAACTTCGCCGTTTTGTTTTGGTCGGTGGGATTCATACAAGCATTTTCATACTTTGTTTTAATAAACATAAGGGAAAAAGGAATTATTAGAGAAAAGAAACAACAGCCAATGAAAAAGTTTATGTCAAGTGCTATGAAAATATTAAGTAGGGACAAAAATCTTATATATCTTATAGTACAAGATAATTTTAAAGTACTGGGAATAACAATTACAGGTATGTATGTAATTTATCTGAAAGATAAAATAAACATAGACGGTACAGATATGATGATATTTACGGGATGTATTATGCTAGGAATTGGTATTTTTTCACCTATAATTGGAAAGATTAGTGATAAAAAAGGCTGTAAATATGTACTTAGAATATCATATATACTTTACATATTGAGCTATTTTTCTATGTTTTTTGTAGTTGATAAGTGGATTGTATACCTTAATTATTTTATAATAGGAGTAGCAAGCACAAGTGACATAATAACGAAGGATAATATTGCAATAATGCTTGGAAAAGAAAATAATAGATCCTTGTATGAAACAATGAGAAGTACCTTTATATTACCAATGAGTATTATAAGCCCAATTTTAATTGCAGTATTAATAACATTCTTTGGTTTTAATATAACACTTTTGATTGAAGTTGTATTTATGTCTTTGGCATTTCTGACATTAAATAATAAAGTAAATTTAGAAGAAAATAGTGAAGTTGAGTGTAACAAGAATGTAACTGTTTATTAACCAATTTGTATTTGCAAATTTAAAAAGATATGATATAATAAATTTAGAAAAAAAGAATAAACTATAATATAATATTTCCTAGGGTGCACGAATACTCAACATTTTGAACCTACAAAGTATATAAGGGAGTTTGTTGATTTAAAGCAGATGTCAGGCCTCAAGCTAATTCCTATAGCAATATAGGCAGTGGAAGGCAGAAACTTTAGTACAGACACCCACCTAGCATAGGCTAGGGTCAAAATCAAGAGAACGACATTTTGGGATATATTATTTTTTTATAAGATGCATGAAGCATCTTTTTTTTTTAAGAATGAAAAAATCTATCTCAGCTTCATAACTAAGATAGATTTTTAACATTATATTATAGTCAATTATTATTTACTATGTCTTTATTTTCGATGTATATTTCTTTTGAAGAAAGTATGAATTTTTATCTGCGGTAACTATATTTTTATTATGTGCTATTATTAAGACTTTTTCGTCTGGTAGTCGTCGTATTTCATCAGGTGTGAGTAACTCACGTCGTTGATCTGATATAGTTTTACTATCGTTTTTCTTGCCGTCTACACCTTTTTGTGAAGAAATACTTTCTGTTTGCATAGTAGTGTATCCTGCGAGCTGTGATACATAATCAGCTGATGCTCCAGTGAGTCCTGAGTAGAACATTTTTGTTTTCATATTATTTAATATATTATAGGCAGTGTCTTGTCCGTAGTTTTGTTTAAGCTGTTCCATACCTTGTATTCCTATTGAAATCCCTAATTGTCTGCTACGTGCTGTAGATACTATATTCGCAAAGTTTGGAAGAGTTCCTATATTTGCAAACTCATCTAGCATAAAAAGTACAGGCACTGAATTGTAGCTATTGTAGTCCATACATTTATTAAGTAGCTGTGAGTAGAAAACAGACATGAGGGGCATTACAAATGTTGATTTACGCTCAGGTACACATATAAATAATACGGTTGGTATATCTCTAAGCATTTTAGGATGGAAGAGAAGTTGTACTTGAGGTACTAATTTTGTTACACCATCTTCGTCCACTTTTTTATAGGGAGTTTCTACAAATGTTTGTATTTTCTTATCATTAAATAGTTTTAAAGCATTTGCAAGAGTTACCTTAATACCTGACATTGTCTTTTCAGCACCTTTTGACTGAGCGAACATCATGAATTCCTGCATAGCTTCTGGAACCTCAGAAAATATTTTCACCATTTCATTAAAATCTTTTTGTATTACAAGGTCTTTAACCTCTTTCATATCTTTTCTTTTACCATTTCTTTTTACATATATCATAGCTGCGGCAAGCAAAGGTTCTGACATTGAGAGCCATTCTGTATTTCCGCTTGAGCCTCCTGTGCCCATTTCATAACTTTTATTACCATTTATCATGATTAACTGCGCAATTTCTTTAAGCTCTGTGTCGTCTTCTGCAATTAAAATGGGATTATAACGCATAAGAGCCTCAAAGGGTTCAAGTTTTATAGTATTGTACCCTAGACTTTCTAAGTATGGTCTTGTTTGTTCGTATAGCTCTCCTTTGGGATCACTAACTACCGCAGATATTTCCCCATTTAATTCTAATAAATTTGGAATAAAAAAACTTGTAGACTTACCACATCCTGTTGGACCTATTATAGCAACGTGTTCATAGCTAGTTTCGAGAGATAACCGAATATCTTTTGCTATAACAAAACCATCATCTCCCATTAATGATTTTAATTCTTCCATTTCTGCCATAAAGGAAGAGCCTTGCTTAACTTTTTTATCTTCTTTATGGTCTAGACGTTTAATAAGTAAAAATAATCCCAGTATTACAAGTCCCATTGCAACTAATAGCTGCAATGGAGAAATCACCTCAGAGGTTAGATGAATTGGCTCCGAATTTTCAGTAAGACTAGCAAAAAAAGGAATAATCATGTAATTAATTATGTTAGGTGTATTTAATACTAAAAGTAATGAAAAAAATATGTATGAAAATAATAAAATTAAATTTTTTTTCATTAATGACGTCCCCTTTCGAGCTATTAATGATAACAATTTCTATCTTACATCAACTAGGTACATTCCTGCGATGTCGGCTTTAACCATCTTTTTAATAGGAATTTTATCATATATCCTATCGTCAGCAATAAGTGTAACAATTTGTGGACCTACCTTAGCTTTAACTAAAGGAAACTTTCGACCTCTGTATAGTTTAGGTATTTGATCAATTACACTTTTAGGTATATTCTCATCTGTTAATTTTCCTTTTGATTTACTAATAATAAATATTGACATTGTTGTTTTATGCTCTTTCATCATATCATCATATTGTTTCATTTTAGGAACTACAAATTTTTTATATAATAAAAAAAGAATACCAGCTATAATGAGCAAAACAAGTAAAATAATTCCGAGTATACTCCAAATATTATTCAATTAAATTCCTCCTTTCAAATAATTTCTAAATACTTATATTGTATATACTCATTTTAATATAAAATCGAATAAAATTCAAGTCTAAATGTAAAAATAATCAATTTCTCTTGATTTTTTATTTTTAATAGAGTAAAATGAGGATAGTAAAAATAATTAAACTGGAGGTTTGGTATGAATATTTTGTTTGTATGTACAGGAAATACGTGTAGAAGTCCAATGGCTGAAGCATTTGCAAAAGATATATTTGTACAGAAAGATATAGATGCTAGTGTGTTTTCAAGGGGGATAAATGTACGTTGCTCTGAACCAGTTACAAACGAGACGGTACAATCTATGCTCGAATATGGTATAGATGTTAGTACACACAGGTCGATACAAATAACTATAGATGATATAAGAGAGTCAGATATAGTTATTGTTATGTGTAGAGCACATAAAAATCATATTATGGGGATGTTTAAAGAAGTAAATAATAAGGTATATACTTTAAAAGAATACGCAAAAAATGATAAAAATGATTTGGATGTTGTTGATCCGTATGGACACGGATTAGATGTATACAATAAATGTGCTGTAGAAATAAAGAAATATGTTGAGATAGTAATGGAGAAATTAATAAAATAGGGGGTGTGTACATGATAGCAATAGGCAGTGACCATGCGGGTTTTGAAATGAAAGAAGAAATTATAAAATATCTAAACAAAAAAGGTATAGAGGTGTGTGATTGTGGATCATACGAATATAAATCTGATGACGATTATCCAGACTTTGCTCATGCAGTTGCAAAAAAGGTAGCATCAAGGGAATGTGATTCAGGCATACTTATATGTGGTACAGGTATAGGAGTATCTATCGTGGCTAATAAAGTTCGTGGGGTACGTGCAGGTGCATGCTCAGAGCCTATTAGTGCTAAGCTCGCACGTGAACATAACGGTGCTAATGTAATAGCATTTGGTTCAAGAATAGTTGGAATGGAAATGGCTAAAGCTATAGTAGATAGCTTTTTAGGTACAAGCTTTGAAAAGATGCATAGATTAAGGGATGAGGAAAGAGTTAGAAAAATAGAGAAAATAGAAAATGAGAGAAATACATAACTATTTCTTGGAGGGGTAAAAGACATGGATTTAAAATTATATTTATTAGCATTATTTACAGCATTTGTAGTAACATATATGAGCACACCTGTTAGTAAGTGGATATCGATAAAGATTGGAGCTGTGGCATATCCAAGAGCAAGGGACATGCATACGAAGCCGATGCCAAGGATGGGCGGAATAGCTATAGTTATGGGATTTATGGTGACCATACTAATCTTTATGCCTATGCTACAAGAATTTGATTTGAAAAAATCTATAGGAATAGTTATTGGTGGGCTAATAATATTCTTGTTAGGTTTCTTTGATGATATTTTAACACTTAAAGCAAAACAAAAATTGTTTTTTCAAGTACTAGCAGCTACTATAGTTGTAGCTTGCGGAGTGAAAATAGATATTTTATCATGGCCATTTATCGGAGATGGTATGATTAAAATAGATAGTAATCTTATAAGTATGGTAATATCTATTATGTGGATAATTGGCGTTACAAATGCAGTAAATCTTATAGATGGGCTTGATGGACTGGCTGCAGGTGTCTCTAGTATAGCAGCTATATGTCTTATGATACTAGCAGTTCTTGCTGGTAATGACATAGCAGTTGTAATGACGATTGCATTAGTTGGTTCGTGCTTAGGATTTCTACCATACAATTTTAATCCAGCAAAGATATTTATGGGCGATACAGGAGCCATGTTTCTAGGGTTTATTTTGAGTATATCATCGATGCTCGGATTATTTAAAGGATATATGATAGCGGCTCTTATAGTACCTATTATAGTGCTTGGGCTTCCTATATTTGATACTACATTTGCAATATGTAGGAGATTATTTACTGGCAAGCCAATAATGGCACCTGACCGTGGACATATACATCATAAACTGATTGATAAAGGTCTAAGTCATAAAAATGCAGTCTTGACACTCTATGGAATAAGCATTGCTTTTGGTATACTAGGGATATTAGTATCACAGAAAGGTATATATTATGGATTAGGCGTATTTGTTTTACTTATGCTAATATTATATATTGTGTCAAGTGGGGGTACAAAGGAAGAATAAATAGATAATTATTCATACGAAATCAATTTGGAAGTGATAAATTGAACAAAAAGGATATTATAAACTTGAAAAGAGGACTAAATTACCAATATTATAACGGAGGGGAAGCGTATGAAGAAATATAAAGTAATGTCGGTTTTTGGTACTCGTCCAGAGGCTATAAAAATGGTACCTGTTATAAAGGAATTAGAAAAATGTGATGGCATAGAAAGTATTGTTTGCGTTACTGCACAACACAGAGAGATGCTTGACCAAGTACTAGAAATATTTGATATAAAACCTAACTACGATTTGGATGTTATGAAAGATAGACAAACTCTCACTGGCGTGAGCGTGCGAATACTTGAGAAAATGGATGTAATATTGAATGAAGAAAAGCCAGATCTCATTTTAATACAGGGTGATACAGCTACTGTTTTAATGGCTTCTATAGCTGCATTTTATAACAAAATAAAAGTGGGGCATATAGAGGCAGGACTTAGAACATATAATAAATATGAGCCATTTCCAGAGGAGATGAATAGAAAACTAACAGGTTGCATAGCTGATATACATTTTGCACCTACTGAAAATGCAAAACAAAATCTGCTGAAAGAAAATGTAGATAATAATACTATATATGTCACAGGAAACACATCTATAGATGTGCTTGCTTATACGATAAGGGATGGATATACATTTAAAGAGGAGGTTTTGAATAAAATAGATTATAAAAATAAAAAAGTTATAGTTATGACTGCTCATAGGCGTGAGAATCTTGGGGAACCACTTGTAAGTATATGTGAAGCGGCGCTTAAGCTTGCGAATGACAATAAAGATGTAGAGGTAGTTTATGCAGTACATAAAAATCCAGCAGTTCAAGAAGTGGCTAGGAAAGTACTTGGTGATCATGCACAAATACATCTTATAGAGCCTCTTGATATAGAAGATATGCATAATCTTATGTCAAAATGTTACCTAGTTATGACTGATTCTGGTGGTATTCAAGAGGAAGTACCTTCGCTTGGAAAACCCGTTCTAGTACTCAGAAATGTAACGGAAAGACCAGAAGGCGTAGAAGCAGGTACATTAAAGCTAGTGGGGACAGACAAGGAAGTTATAGTGAGTACGGCTCAAATGCTGATAAACGATGGATTAGAGTATGAAAAAATGGCACAGGCAAAGAACCCTTTTGGAGACGGAACTGCAGGTAAACAGATAGTGGAGATAATTAAAAATTACAAGGGGAGTTGATGAAATGCCTGTAATATCTAGGTTTTACGGTATTGTTATAAAAATGTTTTTCATAGGAAGCGAACACAACCCGCCACATTTTCATGCAATATACGGTGAGTATATTGCAGAATTTAATATAAAAACCTTAGATGTAATAGAAGGCGATTTGCCTACAAAGGCAAGAAATTTAGTAATTGAGTGGGCAGAGAAAAATCAAAAAGAACTAATGAAAATATGGGAAACACAGGAATTTGTGGAATTAAAACCACTTGAATAGAGAGACTAACTATATGAAGTCAAGTGATTTTTGAAAAAAGTTTATAAATTTCTAGGCTAAAAGATTTGCATGGCAAACAGAGCAACAATGTTGCTTTAGAAAATATAATAACAATTAAGCTTGAACTGAAAATTTAGTATCTGATCTAAGTAAGTAATACATTACACGCATTAATTTTTTACCCACATGGTTAATTGCAACTAGATAGTGCTTGCCTTCCGAACGCTTTTTCTTAAGGTATAAGTTGAATGTAGTATCTCTAATAGCAACTAACCTAGATGCTTGCATAACGGCCCATCTAAGATATGTAGAACCACGTTTAACCATAGGAGTTTTAGAGGCATTATAGTTGCCAGATTGATAAGTTGATGGTTCCATACCAGCAAAAGCTAAAAGTTTGGCAGGAGTATCGAAACGATTTATATCTCCAATCTCGGCAATAATGATTGAAGCTAATGTATAAGAAACTCCAGGAATAGACATAAGTGGAGAATCAAGTTCATCAACAACAAGCTTAATCTGTTTATCCAGTTCATCAATTTCAGCTTGAACAGACTGTATTAAGCGAATTGTTTGTCTAAGCTCAAAAGCTAAAGAACGATTACTTGAGCCAATAGATGAAACAGCAAGGTTTTTTAATATTAATGCCTTGTCTTTACCGTATTTGCCATTAGAAGATGAAGACAAAAGGTTGGTAAGTTTGGTGAGGTGAGCGTTACGCAAATCCTCTGTAGTAGGAAACTCAAGAAGTAACTTATAAGAAGAATTTTGGTGTATAGACCAAACATAGTTAGGTAATTCGGGAAAAATGATATCAATAAGCCTAGTAACAGATACTTTAAGTTTTGAGCGATAACCAATTAAACGATGCCTGTGTCTAGTTAGTGACTTTAACTCCTGAATCTGATATAATACTGGTGAATAGGATTTTGATTCATCAGTAAAGAGCATAGAAGCAATAACTAAAGCATCTGTTTTATCTGTCTTAGTCTTTCGAAGAGTGTGAGCCTTACGAAAAAGATTCGTAGACAGTGGATTCAGGGTAGTGACCTGAAATCCCTTAGATAAGAGATAATTAGTAATGTTAATGCTATAGTGACCTGTTGATTCGAGTCCTATTTTTACTTTACTAAAATCGTTAGAAGGTAGTGAAGAAACAATACTAGAGAAAAGTAGATCAAAGCCTTCTTTAGAATTTTGGATACGTAAAGAATTGGAAAGAACTTCACCGTCGGAACTAATAATACAGCAGTCATGTTTACTTTTGGCAACATCAATACCAACAAAGATCATAGAAACAACTCCTTAAAATGTAGTACGCTATGATATCCACGAACTCTATGCCGAATGTAACCTTGCTATATATAAAACGTCAAAGCGTTATCTAACTCATTAACAAATAAGCATAGAGCTGTGGTTATAGCCTCAAATGAAATAGTCTAGCTGCATAGGGCAACCAGCTATAGGTGATAAAACTAATCCACAGCGTCTAATAGCATTATACAAAATTTTTGAAGAAAGGAAAAGTATAATGATCCTCCCTATGGTTTACATTATACAAGGTGATAATATGAGTGTACCTAAAATAAAAAAAGTAATTTCTATGAATAATTTGATTGTATTGGTAATATTTGAAAATGATGTAGCAAAAGAATATGACATGAAAATAATGATAAGTAAACATCCGATATTTAAAGACTTAGAAAAAGAATCCTTGTTTAAGTTGGTAAAGGTAGATGCTAACGGTCTTGGCATAGAATGGAATGAATATTTGGATTTATCAAGATATGAGATATGGGAAAACGGAGTATCACCAAGCAAAGCGGATGGGAATGATTTAACAAACTGTGTTGCTGAAAATGAAGAATGACATTCTAGGAAGATATTTGAGGTAAACAAATAGAGTAGAAAGTTGAAAAATTATGTAATTTCTATTAAATAAAAAATAAAGAAACGCACGTTAGTGCGCTTATTTATTTTAAAATATACAAATTGCTGAGTATACTAATAATCCGGCAATTATAATGTTAAATGCCAGTGAAAAATTTTCAATAAATATTTTCAATGCTGAGCCAGCTAATGACCAAACTGAGTTGGCTGCAAGCACCACAACTGAAATTAATAACCAAAATACAGCAATACTTTCAAAACTATTAAAATTAGGTAGTATAAAGTTTGTCATTAGATTTAAGCTAAATACAATTACCTTTATGTTTATTATTTGAAGCAGGCATCCTCTGAAAAACAGATGATGTCTTGGAGTTTGACCAGTACTTTGGTCAGGTTTAGTTTGTATTAAAATACTTAAAGCAGCAAGCCATATTAGATAGGTGGCCCCTATGATTTTAATATAAAGCATAGTTGACGAAAAATAAGATGTTATTAAAAAACCAAACAATCCGCATAAAAGTGTTACTATAAAAAAACAGTACATACCCCATAAATAAAAACTAAACTTTTTTTATAACCGTATTCTTTCCCAAGTGTCAAAGATAGCATATTATTAGGGCCTGGGGTAAAGGCGGCTATAAAGATATATATTATAAGTCCGAGTATATCCATTATTCTAATTATCTCTATAAAAATTGAATTATTTTATAGAGAGAATAAGAATCCTTTAAACATCAATAATATCATAAAAAATCCCCATTAGGACGAAATTGTAAATATAAAAAAAGATAAAGCAAAATTATCCTAGGAATTATTTGAATTTTTTTATTCCACGCGATTGACAATACAACATAAACGTTGTATAATTACAACGCGAATTACATAAGATAAAGTAGGTGGATAAATTGAAAGTTATGTTTAAAGAATTTGATATACATAAGAAAATACGAGAAGAATGCGAAAAGGATCCAGAGTTTAAAGCGATGTACGAGAAAGTTAAAGCTGATAATGATTTGGTATGGGAGCTCATACAGGCTAGAAAACGTGAAAATCTAACACAAGAAGAGTTGGCACAAAAGACTGGTATAAAGCAACAAAGTATATCTAGACTAGAAAGATTCGATACTAAACCTAATTTAAATACAGTTGAAAAGATTGCACTTGCATTAGGATATAAATTAACACTAAAAAAAGAGGGTGAAGAATCTATGTTAAACTATGTTTGCGAGGACGAAGACTATGTATATGTGGAAGATAATACTGTAGAGGAAGATGAACCTTTAAGTGAGGCTCAAATAAAAAAACAAGTTGAATATTGGATTAACACGTCAGAACATGATTATAAGACTATGCAGAAATCATATCAATCTAAAAGCTATGATTGGTGCTTATTTCTTGGATATTTGGTTATAGAAAAACTGCTCAAAGCAGTATATGTTAGAGAGAATAGGCAATATGCACCTAGAATTCACAATCTGCTGCTGCTTGCTCAAAAATCAAACATGAGTATTAATGCAGAAATAAGAAAGGCGTTAATGGCTGTAACAGAATTTAACATCGAAGCAAGATATCCAGATTTCATTAAAAGCTTTTATGAACAGTGCACAAAAGAGTATACAGACATTAATATGCTAATGATAGAGGAGTTGAGATTATGGTTACAAAAATTCCTAAGCAAATAATAGAATTAGTCAAAAGGTATAAAGATGAAATTATGAATAAAGACCATGAGATAGACTCTATTTATATTTTTGGCTCTTATGTTAAAGCTAGTTATCATGAATTTAGTGATATTGATGTAGCAATAGTTATAAATGATAAAAATGCAGATGTGCATAAAAAAACACTAGAATATATGATGTACGTTTGGGATATCGACACTAGAATAGAGCCACATATATTTATAAAGGATGACCTGAAGGAAAACTTTTTATGGGGAAGTATTAAAAATGAACTGTATAAAATAGCATAAATAGTAATAAGGAATTCATTTTTTCCCCAAAAGATACTTGACATTAAACCTATAATTCGATAAAATATTTAATTATATGTAATAAAGGGAGTCTGATGAAATGATAATATTAAGACAAGAATGTAGAAAGATCGGCAGACAGGGGTTAAGGCGTAAAGGGTTTACTTTGCTTGAACTTTTAGCAGTCTTAGTAATACTAGCAGCGCTTGCAACAATAGCAATACCAATATTCATAAACAAAAGTAATGAGGCAAAGCAGGTAGCACATAATGAGAATATGCGAACTCTGCAAAATCAGGCACAGATGTATATGCTAAACCATGAATCAGTAGCTGATCAAGATGACATAATAGATGCAATGGTTGCAGAAGGATTAATAAAAGAAAGACCAAAATACCCAATAAACTTACTGAATACATACGCAGTACAAGTAGTAGCTGGTATACCAATAGTAAAGCTAAACGGTCCAGTAGCACCGACATTATTAATAGAGGCAAACACATCAGATACGACAAATGCAACAAGTATAACATACACATTCACATTCAACGTACCAGTAACAGGTTTTGAAGATGCTGATATTACAGTAACAAATGGAACACCAGCAGCATTAGAAGGTAGTGGAGCAGTCTATACAATGGTTGTTACGAACACAGGTGTAGGACAAACGCAAAGTATAAGTGTACCAGATGGAGCAGCTATATCCACTCTAGGTGTAGCAAGTATAGCAGGGAATAAGGATATAGTATTAGCAAACACAGTAGAAACCATAGTAGTAGGGGATTATATAAAATTTGGGAAATATTTAACAAAACCGATAGTATGGAGAGTAATAGGAAAAGAGGATATAAACAGCGACGGAACTCAGGAATTAATGTTGTTTAGTGATAAGATAATAAGTCTAAAAGCCTTTGATGCAAAGGATGCGGCGGAAGCACATGCAGATAGAAGGGTACTAGGAAACAACAATTGGGACAAAAGCAATTTACGAGAATGGCTAAATAGCACATCAATAACGGTAGCGTACAGTACACAAAAACCAGAAAACTTAAAAGTAACAGTAAACCAATATGACACAGAAGCAGGCTTTGTATCAGATAATAACTTCACAGAAGCAGAGAGAGACAAGATTATACCAGTAACACATAAATCTATGATATCATCAGTAGATGACAATATCAAGACAATAGGAAGTAGCAGTATTGACCATACATATGATGACACAAATCCAAGTACTGCAGTGCAAAACTACGATGCAGCAAGATATAAAGATACATCAACACCAGATAGTGTATTTATACTAAGCATAAAAGAGTTAAATAACTACGTATATAACAATAATTTGTTAATAGACAGAACGACATATCACAATTCTTATGTAACGACAGATGCATTAACGCAAAGTAATTCTTCAAATGATCCAGTAAATGATACAACATCATGGTATTATTGGATAAGAGATGCATATGCAGCTGAATCGTTCTATGTTCGCCGTGTTAATTCAAATGGTATGTTAAACTATATCGCTGCAAATGACGGTAATCCGGGAGTGCGCCCAGCTGTATACTTAAGTTCGTCAGGTATTATATTAGGGACAGAGAGTGGAGCTACAGCAGCAACGGCGTACACTATAACTAACTTGGAATAATCGATACAATGTATTTAAGCCACTAAAAATATTACATATGAGTACATGCTTATGTCTTTAAGTAAGATAGGTGGTTAGTTTTCGTAGGTTCCAGGCATGCCTGGAACTATTTTTTGATATTGCATATAAAATTATAATTGCTATGAAAAACAAAGCAAAAATTTGTTAAGGTGTATTGTAAATTTAAACAAAGTATATTATAATATAAGAAAGTTGGTAAGTTATAGGGAAGGTAAACAAAAATGGATTATAATGAACAAAAGTGGTCAACACCTGAACTGTTAGAAGAATTTGATTTGGATAGAGTAGAGCTTGTACTTAAAATTAAAAACAAAACATCCAGAATTAAGAAAGATATATCCGGACTTAAAGAGCGAACATCCGGAGTTAAGGAAGATACATCCGGAGTTCGAGAAGGTACATCCGGACCCAAAGAGCAAACACCCGGAGCTGCAATACAAAATGATATCAATGAAATATCCAAAAAGGCAAGAGAAAACAAAAAAATAAAAAGTGATGAAATTTCTAATATGGTATATGAAATGTGCAAAATTAAAGCATTGGACCTAAGTGAACTATCTGAGCTGCTGGGTAGAAATAAAGATACAATAAGAAAAACATATTTAAAAAATCTAATTAAAAATGGAAAAGTGAAGCTGCTATATGAAAACCAGATAAATCACCCTAACCAAGCATATAAATCAGTTTGACATACCTAGTAAAGCTGATAGTGAAAATAATAAACAATAACATAGAGGTGACGATTTTTGCAAGTACTATTAAACAAATTAATAGACCTAGACGAGTATAAAAAAATAGAGGGGTATATATCTGAAAATAAATTCCCTATTACGATAAATGGTGTGCTTGGTTCTGCAAAAGCACATCTTATTTCTGCGCTCCACGCCCATACGAAAAAATCATGCGTAATACTTACAAGTAATGAGTTAAACACAAAAAGAATATATGAAGACATCAAAAATTTTGGTATCGAAAATGTAAGGATGTATCCAAGTAAGGATGTATTTTTTTATAATGCAGAAGCTTACAGTTTTGATATCATAGATAAGCGAATAGAAGTGATGAATGTTTTGATGGCAGACAGGCCTTGTATTGTTATAATGTCTGCCGATGCTTTACTTGATAAGATTGTTAAGAAAGAGGAATTCAAAAGATATATAAAAAATATAGCTGTAGGTGATAAAGTCGAGTTTGAGAAGTTTATAAGTGAACTTATATATATGGGCTATGAAAGAGTAGAGATGGTCGAGGGTAAGGGTGAATTTGCCGTTCGTGGAGGTATTGTAGATATATTCCCAGTGGCTGCAAGTAATATGTTACGTATAGAATTCTGGGATGATGATATTGATTCTATACGTGAAGTAAATCCAGATACCCAAAGATCTTTAGAAAAATTAGATAGGGTAGTAATTAATCCAGCGAAAGATATAGTGTTTGATAAAGAGAGACTAGATTTTGCGATAGAAAAGATAAAACAGGAAAGAGACAGCAATGTCAGAGCTAAAGATATAGATATTATGATTGATAATATGGAAAATAGTTTTAGACTTACGCATTCAGAAAAGCTTGTAAATTATTTATATGAAGATAATGAACTGACGAATATCCTAAGTTATTTTTCAAGTTCTCCATTGGTATTTTTAGATGAGCCAGTAAAAGTAAAACAAAAATGCGAAATTGAGTATAATAGTTTTGCAGATATTATGAAAGAGAAGCTAATGCAAGGCACTATCTTACCGTCGCAGCTCGATATAAGGTATAAGCATGAGTATGCTTTAGACACTTTAAATAAATATGATTTGATAAATATGACTTTGCTTTATGGTGATAGTCAACTTACAAGGGAATCACAAGATGTAAACATGAAAGTAAAATCGATTGATACGTTTAGTAAGAATTTTAAAGTGCTTGATGATAACCTAAGACATTATAAGGACATGAAATATCACATTATTTTGTATACTAGGAATACTACAAGTATGAATAATATAAAAGAGGAACTGAGAGAACAAGGGTTTAGTGTAAACATCTGTTTAGAAGAAGATGTTAAGCTAGAGGCTGGGGTTATTCATTTAGTTAAGGGAAATCTAAACACAGGCTTTGAATATCCAGAAATTAAACTTGTTGTGCTTTCAGAGCAGGATATTTTTGCGGAATCGAGTAAAAAGAATAGAAAACTACGAAAAACAAAAGGTAAGAAAATAGAAAGCTTTACAGATTTGAAGCTTGGAGATTATGTTGTACATGATCAGCATGGGATAGGTATATACAAAGGTATAGAAAAGATAACAGTTGAAAATACGGTAAAAGATTATATAAAGATCGAGTACAGAGATGGCGGTTGCCTTTACATAAGTATAAGTCAAATGGATTATATACAAAAATATATAGGTTCAGAAGGAAAGGCGCCTAAGGTTAATAAACTCGATACAGCAGAATGGAAAAATACAAAACAAAAGGTTAAAAAATCTGTTACAGACTTGGCAGAGAAGCTTGTTAAGCTTTATGCAGAGAGACAAAAAGTAGAAGGACACGCATTTAGTCAAGATAATGAGTGGCAAGTACAGTTTGAAGATGAATTTCCTTATATAGAAACTGATGATCAGTTGATAGCAATTGATGAAATAAAAAAGGATATGGAAAGCACAAAGGTAATGGATAGACTGCTTTGCGGCGACGTTGGTTATGGTAAGACAGAGGTTGCAATTCGCGCTGCATTTAAATCTCTCCAAGATGGTAAGCAGGTTGCTGTGCTTGCTCCTACTACGATACTCGTCGAGCAGCATTTTAAAACATTTGCGGAAAGAATGAAGGATTTTCCTATAAAGATAGAGCATTTGTCTAGATTTAGAAGTGCAAAAGAACAAAAAGTATCTATAAAAAAGATGGAAAATGGTCTATCTGATTTATTAATTGGTACACATAGAATATTGTCACAAGATATAAAGTTTAAAGACCTAGGTTTAATAGTAATAGATGAAGAACAACGTTTTGGAGTTTTGCAAAAGGAAAAATTAAAGAATATACAAAAGAACGTAGATGTTCTTAGTTTGTCAGCTACTCCTATTCCGAGAACATTACATATGAGTTTGTCTGGTATAAGAGACATGAGCATACTCGAGGAGGCTCCACGCGAAAGGCAACCAATACAAACCTATGTGATCGAATACGAGGAGACGCTAATTAAAAATGCGATATATAAGGAAGTTGGACGTGGAGGGCAAGTATATTATTTGTATAATAGAGTTGGGAGTATTTATGAAGCAGCCGAAAAGCTGAGGACCCTAATGCCTGAGATAAATATAGTACATGCACATGGGCAGATGAATAAACGAGAGCTAGAAGCTATAATGGAAGAGTTTATATTAGGTAAGATAGATGTACTTGTCGCTACATCTATAATAGAAACAGGGCTAGACATACCAAATGTAAATACGATAATAATTCATGATGCAGATAGAATGGGGCTTGCACAGCTATATCAATTACGTGGACGTGTAGGGCGTTCGAGCAGGATAGCATATGCATATCTAATGTATAAGAAGGAAAAGGTATTAAAGGATACTGCTGAAAAGAGGCTTAATGCGATAAAAGAGTTCACAGAACTCGGATCTGGCTTTAAGATAGCGATGAGAGACCTTGAGATAAGAGGAGCAGGTAACTTGTTAGGTTCGGAGCAACATGGACACATGGTGACAGTAGGCTATGACATGTATTATAAAATACTAGATGAAGCAGTAAGAGAATTAAAAGGCGAGATAACGTTTGGCAAGAAAGAGATAACTATAGATATTAATGTAAATGCATATATTCCAGATAATTTCATACAAAATGAAATGCAAAAGATAGAAATATATAAAAAGATAGCAAGTGTGAGTTGTTTAGAAGATATGTATGAAATAGAGGAAGAAATAGAAGACAGATATGGCAACATACCAGATACGGTCGATAATTTACTACATATAGCACTGATGAAATCACATGCAAACATTGTAGGTATAAGATCTATAATACAAAAAGGAACAAACGTAATAATAGATTTTTATGAAGATGCAAATTTTGACATGGAGAAATTACTTGAAATAATAAAAAAGCACAGTAGAAATCTAAGCTATACAAATATAAAAAAAGCATATTTGACATACAAGATAGAAAAAGGAAAGTCAGAAAAAGAGATAATTAAACAGTTGATGGGGATAATGAAAAATATAGAGTAATAATATATCGGGGACGGTTATATTTATAAAACCGCCCCGATGCCTTTTGTTTTAATTGCTTTTTTTATTTTGTACAAAGGTTCGTATCAAATCAGTCATAAGTTTTTTATCGTTTTTCGATAGTTTTCCATTTGCTTGGCTTAATAATTGGAAAGCTTCACAAAGGTCAGGTTCTAACTCTCGTACGAGGGAAGTTTTTATGTTTGTTCTGCCTAATATATAGTCAACTGATGTATTAAAAAAGTCGGCTAATTTTTGCAATATATCTTGAGGAGGAACGCGTTCTTCAGTTTCGTAATAACCAATAGACCTATCAGTAACACCTAGTATCTTAGATAAGTCTTTTTGCGACATATTGTTTTCTTTGCGAAGCGTTTTAATTCGATTTCCAAACATAATATTCCTCCAATGTGACATAAGTTGGTTGTTATTATTCACTTTTACATATCAAATTATAACATCAACCTTGTGTTAAATATATATTACAGAACAAAATGTTCTTGACAATATCGTAAAAATCAAATATTATATATAATGAGGAATTAACAGTTCGAAAAAGGAGTGGTTATTGTGCCGATTAGAGGTTTATGGGGAATACATAAAAATAATGAAACAAAATTTATTGAAATTGAAAAGAGAGCTGACCCAGAGTATGCGGGAGAGATTATCACTGAGGCTATAAGATTAATGAAAAGAATTTATGAGGAAGAGTATGTACAGCATTTAGAAAAAATTTTTTATTTAATTGAATATAGCCAACAAATAACAGATAATAGCGATATTGTTATTATAATAAGTAATTATATAAAAAAAGCAAATAAGGAAATTTTGATAAAAGAACCTATAATAAGTATATATGATGGAACATATTGCGAGTGGGCATATGTAATAAATTTAGATGATGAAACATTTGAGGTATATAGGGGACTAAATGATAAGAAAGATTTGCAAGGAAGATATTTTTTGGCCGAACCGAGAGGGAAACATTATGCACCAGGTTTGTTTAAAAAAGTATGTTTAAAAGAAATAAAAATATAAAAAATGACTTATTAAGGATATTAGTGAGTAATGATTATTTTGTAACCAAAATTTAACTTTAAATTCAAGCAAAATGCTTGAATTTTTTTTATAATTGTATATACTAGTAATAAGTATTAAAATAGAAATGGGGGATTTAGATGATAAGAAGAGGGATAGTATATATATTAGTTATAACATTTGCAGCAATAATACTTAATGCTTGTGGGAGTACGGATTACATTATGAAAATCAATAATGAAACTGTTACGTCTCAAGAGTTTGATTTATATTTAATGAAAGGTAAAGAATATTTTGAAAAGCAAGGTGGAGAAGATATCTGGGAAACCAAAATAGATGGAGAATATGCTGCAGAGGTTCTTAAAAACAGTATAGTTGACACAGTTACAAGAACTAAGATACAAGCTGACGTGGCAAGGAAAAAAAATATAAAACTTGATGATAAAGAGAAAAAACAGTTAGATGATGCGGTAAAACAATACATAGGGCAAACGGATAAAGAGGGGAAATATCCAAAAGAAGTTGTAGAAAAGTTTGTCTTTGATAATATAATCGCGGTAAAATTGTATAATAGTGAAATTGAAAATATACAAATAACAGATCAAATGTTTGATGAGTATTTGAAAGCAACAGGAATTGCAAATACTAGTGATATCTCAGAGGATGAACTTAAATCTATGAAAGAAGAGTATTATGCTAGTAAAAAGAGTGAGCAATTTAATCAAAAGTATAATGAATGGAAGAAGGATTATAAAATAGAGATAAATAGTGAAAAATTAAATAAAATTGACATAATTGGAGAATAATATAATATATAACCTGCGCTGGTGTGCAGGTTATTGCATGCGGGGTGGATATATGAGTGGATATTTAGAACGAGTAAATGATATTAGTGATTTGAAAAAACTAGACAAGGCAGAACTTGTGGGTCTAGCAGAGGAGATAAGAAAGTATATAATCGAATGTGTTAGTAAAACTGGAGGGCATTTAGCTTCAAATCTTGGAGTTGTTGATCTTACTATTGCGCTTCATTATGTCTTTAATTCCCCAGTGGACAAACTAATATGGGATGTTGGGCATCAGACATATACTCACAAGATTTTAAATAAGCGAAAAGATAAATTTCATACATTAAGGAAGTATAACGGACTTAGTGGATTTCCTAAAAAGGCTGAAAGTTGTCATGATATATTTGAGACAGGGCATACATCAACATCAATATCTGCTGCATTAGGAATGGCTGAGGCTAGAGACATACTAGGTGAAAAACATGATGTGATAGCCATTATAGGTGATGGGGCACTTACAGGTGGACAGGCTTACGAAGCACTTAACAACATGGGGAGTAAAGATACAAATGTCATAGTAATACTGAATGATAATCAAATGTCGATATCACAAAACACAGGTGGAATATCAAATTATTTAAATAGAATACGAACAAGCATATTAATATCAGATTTTAAGTTAAATGTTGAGAAATGGATAGAGAGTATTCCAAAGCTAGGAAAGTACATGAAAAAAACTGTAGAGCTTGCACAAGGCAGCTTGGAAAGCTTGATAATACCGGGGAAACTTTTTGAAGACATGGGAATAACTTATTTAGGACCAGTTGATGGTCATAATATACAAGAGATGACAGAGATATTCGAAAAAGTAAAGAAGCTAAAAGGCCCTAAACTTATTCATGTTAAGACTATAAAAGGAAAAGGTTATGGTATAGCTGAGGAAGCTCCCTGTAAATTTCATGGTGTAGGTGCTTTTGATGTTGAAACGGGAAAAGCTACTTCTAGTTCAAGTGGAACTACCTATTCACAAGTTTTTGGAAACAAGCTGTTAAAACTCGCAGAGGAAAATGATAAAATCGTGGCTATTACAGCGGCGATGCCAGAAGGTACAAAACTAGAGAAGTTTGCCCAAAGATACCCAAACAGGTTTTTTGATGTAGGAATAGCAGAACAACATGCAGTCACTTTTGCGGCAGGCATTGCAAATGCAGGTCTGAAACCATTCTTTGCCGTATATTCTACTTTTTTGCAAAGAGCATATGACCAAATTATTCATGATGTGTGTATGCAAAAGCTACCGGTAGTGTTTTGCATTGATAGAGCAGGAATAGTAGGTGAAGATGGGGAAACTCATCAAGGAGTATTCGATTTGTCATATCTATCAACAATACCCAATATGACGATAATGGTCCCTAAAGATAAAACTGAGCTTGAAAACATGCTAGAGTTTGCAGCAGATTTTGATGGGCCTATTGCGATAAGGTATCCTAGGGGAGATGTAGGAGTTTCATCAGATGTTTCTGAAAAAATAGAATACGGAAAATGGCAAACGCTAGAGCAAGGTAAAGATATAGCTATAATAGCCACAGGTAAAATGGTAAGCAAGGCAGTAGATGTAGCTAAAAAACTGAAAGAAAAAAGTATACAAGCAGAGTTAATAAATGCTAGATTCGTGAGTCCTATTGACTATGAAATTCTTTTAAAACTTAGGAAAGATTTTAGTAAAATATATGTAATAGAGGATAATATTGAACATGGAGGACTGGGCACAAAGGTTATAGATTTTTATAATGATAATAAATTATTAAAAGATATAGATGTAATGAAACTAGCTTTCCCTGTAACTTTTATAGAACATGGAAAACCAGAGGAACTTTATAAAAAATACGGTTTAGATGTAGAAACGATGGTAGAAAAGATAATTGGTAATTAATAGTATATAACGAATTGCAATGTCAAAAGGTTAATATGTGTAAAAATATGTTAATTCCATTTGTAGGGGCTGTACCTTGTGTCAGCCCGTGTTAGAATTATTAATAAATATATGTTATAGAATAGCTATATTTATTAATAATTCTATATTCATTAATATTCTAGTTTATTCGGGTCGACACAAGGTACGACCCCTACGTTGAAAGACATATGTTGTAGTTACATGTTAATCTTATAATATTGAGACAAATGAGGATGGGATGAACGATGAAACGGATAGATGTGCTATTAGTAGAAAAAGAGTTTACAAAATCCAGAGCTCAGGCTCAGGTATACATAAAGAATGGACAGGTTTATATAGATGGTAAAAACATAGATAAGTCAAGTATACAAGTAGACGAGTCGGCAAACATAGAAATACGTGGAGAGCTTCAAAAGTATGTTAGTAGAGGAGGTTACAAGCTAGAGGAGGCAATAAACAAATTTAATATAGATTTAAAAGGAAAGGTTTGTATGGATGTTGGGGCATCTACTGGAGGATTTACTGATTGTATGTTACAAAACGGTGCGAGTAAGGTATATGCAATCGATGTAGGACACAGTCAACTTGATCCTAAATTAGCGCTAGATAGTAGAGTGGTTAGTATAGAAAAAACTAATATAAAAGACGTAAATAAGGAGAAACTCGAACGGATAGATTTTATATGTATAGATGTTTCGTTTATATCTTTAACAAATATAATGGAGTATATTAAAAACTTAACTGAAAACTCTGGAGAAATAGTTGCATTAATTAAACCACAGTTTGAAGTGGGAAGAGGGAATTTGAATAAAAAAGGTATTGTTAAAGATGAGAAAACTCGAAAAAAAACAGTTGACAAAATAATTGAATATATGGTAAAATCAAACATGTTTGTAAAAGGTGTAATAGAGTCACCGATAAAAGGTAGTGACGGAAATATTGAGTATTTAATGTATACTATAAAAGAAGAGGGGGAGGATATTGGACGCAAGAATGGATAATTATCATGCGTGGGTTATAGAAACTGATGCAGATATATTAAAAAGTGGCTTACTAGAAATGTTGAAAATGAGTGAATTTGCAGTTTTGGGTTTTGAAGAAGATTTTCAATCTGATAGGTATATGGCAGCATGGATATTAGGGGAGAGTCATTTGGCAATACATGTATTTTTGGAGGATAATGAAACATATGTAGAGTTAACAAGTTGTATCAAAGAAAAATCTGATAAATTTAAAAAGATATTTGAGTCAACTTTTAAATTAACACGTGTCGGTAAGGAAAATGAAACTCATAAAATAAATGGAAAAGCTATGGGTAATTATGACTCGTGGATTAAAGTGACTGATCCAAATATGTTGAAAAAGGGTTTAAAAGTAATGCTTGAGGAAAGTAAATTTTTAACTTCAAAATTTATTGAATATAAGTTTCAACCCGAAGGGCATACTGCTGTATGGATGCTAAACGGAGGGCATTTAGCAATACATACATTTCCAGATAAGGATAAAACATATGTACAATTATCAAGTGGAAGAGGTATAGAAATAGGTAAATTCACAGAAAGGTTTAAAACAACTTTTGAACAGACCTGTGAAGACCCGCCTTGTTGAAATCCAAAGGATGTAAAGTTAAATTTATTTCAATATAAATTTGACTTTTTTTTATTTTTAGTCGATAATATATATTAGAGTTAAATTAATGTACAAAGCGAGGTAAAAATTATGGCGAAGTTTGATTTTAAACTACAGAACTTACTTAATATAAAAGAAAAACTAGAAAACCAGAAAAAGAATGAACTAGCCCAAGTAACTGAAAAGTTAAATAAATTTAGAAAACAAAAAGAAAATGTAGAAGCTGTACAGAGAGAAATTTATAATGATATGAAGCAAGAGCTAGGGCGTAAGATATCAGCTGATATGATTAAGAAAAGTAATGATTATATTGCATATTTAAAAAAAGTTTTAGTTCAAGTGCAAAAAAACATAAACATTTGTGAGAAAGAGGTCGATAAAAAGAGAGAGGAACTAATGAAGGTTCTTACTGAAAGAAAGATGTATGAAAAATTAAGAGAAAAAGAGTTAGAAAAATTTATTAAATCAGAAAATCAAAAGGAACAAAAATCTCTCGATGAAGTGGCCGGATATAAACATATGAAGAAGTGAAAGTAAAGAATAAAGTGCAAAATATAGACAACTTGAAAAGAACTATGCTCGGAGACTGTCATTGCGAGGAGGGACGACGTGGCAATCTCATCTTTTAAATGAAGTAAAGTGTGAATAAAATGATTTAAAAACTGAGATTGCCACGTCGAAAGAACCTCCTCGCAATGACAGTCTGGGGGGAGATAACTCACAAAAGAACGGGGTGAAAACATGGCTGTAAAGAAGAAAAAGGGTGGAATAAGTATACTAATGATTTTAATAGGGTTACTTATATTTTTTGGAGGAGGTCTTGCATTATTAATAGCATATAATCCAGGGAATATAAATGAAAATGTTTTTAAAAATGTACCAGTGTTAAATAGTTTTATACCTGAACAAAATCCAGAAGTCGAGGAGCAGACACTCGAAGAAAAATACTATGATTATTCTAAACCTAGGTTGAAAGAAGCAGTATTTGCACTCGAAAAAGATAAAACTTTGCTTAATGAACAAATAAAAACTCTAACAGAGCAGAACACTGAAAAGGACAAAGAAATAACTAGATTAAAAGAATACGAAAACACGTATATGAGCTTGAAAAAAGAGAAAGAGACATTTAGTAATATAGTGGCAAATCAAGATAAAAAAGCTTTTGCAGAATATTATGAAAAGGTAAGTCCAGAGCTTGCAAAACAGATATATTCAGAAATAACAAAAGCACAAGTGGTAGATGAGCAAACTAAAAAATACGTATCCACACTTGATTCTATGAATGTACCTTTAGTAGCAAGTATGATGGATGAAATGATAAAGACTGATTTTGACCAAGTGTTAAAGATACTTCAAAATATGGATCAAGATAGAACTGTAAAGATATTAGAAAGTATGGATCCTAAAAATACAACAAAAATAACTAAAAGATTGACTGGAGGGATAAAATGATGCAAGCTTTGACGCTAAAAGCTGATTTAAATATATTGAATTTAAAAGCTCCAACAAGTTTTAAAACTCAAAACAAGTCAGGAAATTTTGAAGATATTTTAAGAAGTAATAAAGATAGTTTGAAAACTAATAAGACTGTAGCAGCAAAACCAAGAAACATTAAAAAGGAATCAGAAAGAAAAGATATAAAGGAAGACGATAAAACAATAAAGGTTACAAAAAAAGATACAGAAAAAACGGAAAGCAAAGATAAAATAGGAGATGTAAAGGAAAGTACACAAACGAGTGGCGGAGAAGAAAAACTAAAGAAGATGGCTGAGAAACTCGGAATAACAGAGGAAGAATTGACAAGTATATTACAAAGCTTAAATATAAAAATAGATGAAATAAAAGATTTGGCCCAGATAAAGAACATAGTCAAGGAAGCTTTGAAACTAGAAACTGATAATGATATATTAAAAAATCCAAATGCATCTGATATTATGAAATCTATAAAAGACATATTAGAGATTAAAGACTCTGAGGCAACGGAAGATGTTAAAGGTATAGAAGGTTTGGGAGATCAGGAGTTGACTAATATTTCTGATAATTCAAACAAAGCTAATAAAAATAATAACATAAAAGAAGTAAATGCAGAAGATGTAAATAAAGTTGATACAAGCAAGATAAGCAATGAACAAGCTAAAAAAAATGCAGATAATGAATCAAATGATAAAGGAAACGGGAGAGAAGAAAATCAAAAAGGTCTAAGTAAAAATGAAAAAGAGGGTAAAGACAAGATAAATGTGGAAATTAAAAATGAAAATAATAGCAGTAATATTTTAGAAATTAATAAAAATAGTGTTACGAAATATGATAAACTTGACGATATAAACAATAGTATGAAACAAGTTAAAACATTAGAGCCTCAAAATTTGATAAAACAAATACTTGAGAATGCAAAAATCACATTATCAGCAGAAAAATCGGAAGTAATAATAAAACTTAAACCAGAAAGTTTAGGAAAAATTACGATGAGCGTTGTTACAGAAGAAGGAATGCTGAAAGCAAAATTTGTTGCAGAAAATCAAAGAGTTAAGGAAACAATAGAAGCTAATTTAGATGACCTTAAACAAAGCTTGAAAGATAAAGGACTTAGTCTTGACTCAGTAGAGGTTTCAGTAAGACAAGATAATTCGAATCAACAACAAAACTTATACAAAGAAGAACAAGCAAAAAGTAAAACATATAAAAAGAATTTAATAGACAAGTTGATGAATATTAATAGTATTGATGATGGAAATTCTAGTTTGAAGCCAAATCCATATATGGTTTCAGATAGTCAATTTGATTATATAGCATAGGAGATGATTTGATGTCTACAGTCACAGACGGTATAGATTCGAAATATTTATATGATTCAGGGAGTAAAACTACGGCTTCAAAAGGTTCAGATATGGATAAAGATGCATTTTTAAATTTATTGGTAACCCAATTACAGTATCAGGATCCTTTAAACCCGACAGATGATAAGGAGTTTGTTGCTCAAATGGCACAATTCTCATCTTTAGAACAAATGCAAAATTTAAATACAACTACATCAAAAATGCTCGGTTACTCGCTTATGAATAAGGTTGTACAAGCGGACGTTTCAGATAAAGAAACAGGAGAAACGGAGACTATTACAGGTGCAGTGGATGGAATTAAAATTCAAAATGGAGAAGCTTACTTATCAGTAGAAGGTAACGATGTCAAAATGAAGGATGTAACTTTAGTTACAGATGTATCTAATGCTCAAATACTTCAGCAAATGGAAACAATTAATGAAAGCATAAAAACTTTAAAGGAAGAAGTTACTAAATTACGCTCGCAAGGAAGCACAACAAATGTGGAAGGTGAATAATAGTTGACAGATATTAAATAATTGTGCATTCAAATTGTGCACTGGAAAAAAAGGGGCGTGTTTAATTTATGATGAGATCATTATACTCTGCAGTTTCAGGACTGAGAGTTCATCAAACGAAAATGGACGTAATAGGTAATAACATAGCAAATGTAAATACAACTGGATATAAGTCTAGTACTGTTAGCTTTTGTGATGTTTTCAATCAAACATTGCAAGGAGGAACAGGAGCATCAGATAGTGGACTCGGAGGAAGTAACCCTATGCAGATAGGCTTAGGAGTTAGTGTTTCGTCTATAGATGTTCAGATGACACCCGGAGCTTCTCAAAGAACAGATAACTCACTTGATTTACAAATCAGTAATGATGGTTTTTTCATAGTAACAGATGGAGCGGGACAAAAATTTACACGAGCAGGATCTTTTAGACTTGATTCAGCTGGTAGTCTTGTAAACGCGAGTGGATATAAGGTGTGCGGATGGCCTGTAAATACAGATACAGGTGAAATAATAAAGGGAACAGTTAGACCATTATCTATTATGGGACCAACTACATATTCTGTAGCACCAAATAAAACTACAAGCTTAGAATTCAGTGGTAATATAAACCTAGCTGATGGTGATCCTACAGGTAATGGTATACCTATGACTATGAACTTTTATGATAGTATAGGTAATAAGTATACTGCTCAGATGACAACTACTTTTGATACGACAAGTGGAACTTGGCAAATACCTAATTTTGATTATATAAAAGATTCTAAAGGTAACGATGTAGAGTTTGGAGGAGTTGCTGTAGCGGGCTCAGTACTTGCAACACCTATTGAACTTGAATTTGATTCAGATGGAAATATAATGGGAACAAGTAGCTTTAATATTGACTTTAGTTCTGTTACACCATTTGATGGAATAAACTCAGAAGTAGGTCAAGCAGGAGTACTCACATTAGACTTTGAAAATATGACACAATATAGTAGCACTACTTCTGTAATGTCTGATAATGACGGTAATGAACCAGGGAATTTCTCTAGTTTTAGTGTTGGTGGAGATGGAATAATAACAGCAAAATATAGTAATGGTGATACAAAGGTACTCGGGCAAGTAGTGCTTGCGAAATTTAAAAATCCAACGGGATTACTCAAAGCAGGGGATAACCTGTTTGAAACATCCCCAAACTCAGGACCATTTGACGGAATAGGTGTTGATCCATCAACTACAGGTGGCTTAGAGTCTGGAGTGCTTGAGATGTCAAACGTAGACTTATCAAGAGAGTTCACAGAAATGATAACAACTCAAAGAGGTTTTCAAGCAAACTCGAAAATTATAACAACTTCAGACGAAATGCTACAAGAGTTAACTAATTTGAAGAGATAGATGAATAGATAAGAGTACGGATTTTATTTGAACGTACTCTTTTTTTTATTGCCATTACGTGAATTGTAGAAAGTAAAAACCATCTGTGACCATTTACAAGGCATTTGTTACTAGTGGTGGGACTGTAGTTTTTTCTATTGTAGGGTGCGGATTAGCGTAGCGTATGTCCGCCCGATGTTTGGTAGAAGTTTATATTTTTGAAGTGTTATGTATATAAATACTAGCTATCATTAAGTGTTTAGTTATAAAAATAAACGGGCGGACATACGCTACGCTAGTACCGCACCCTACGGTTAGGAAAAACAATCATCTGAACTGTAACAAGGCATTTAAAAATATATTTAAAATTGTCTTGTAAAATGTAAAAAAATGATATAATATATTTGTATATGAAAGTCAAAAATTATTTTAGGAGGTATGAACAAATGAAAAAGATTAACATTAGTAAGAGTACCGTTTTTAAATTAATTGCTATAATAGTTGTAGTATTAGTTTTAGGATTTGTGGTTCTGACTATGATTTTGCCACAGTCTCAGCAGGTAAGTCAAATGGGTATGAGTGCAACAACCCAGATGTCGACATTAAATTCAGCGATTCAAAGTAATAAGTCTATAGGGATAATGGCAGAAAATACTGATGGTATGATGCAACCAGTTCAAGATGAGGAGTTTAATACAGAAAGGTATACTCATAATGAAGAGAACGAGTTTAAGTCAGTGAAGGCGAGCCCAGTTTCTACTTTTTCTGTGGATGTAGATACAGCGGCTTATAGTAATATTAGGAGATATATAAATGAAGGTCAGTTGCCGCCATCTGATGCGGTTAGACTAGAAGAAATGATTAATTACTTTGATTATAAGTACGAGGATACTCAAGATGAACATCCTTTTTCTACTCATGTCGAGATTACTAAATGTCCATGGAATGAAAAACACGAGTTGGCTTTGGTAAATTTAAAGGCAAAGAAGATTGAAAATAAGGAAATGCCAAATAATAATTTAGTGCTTTTGGTAGATACTTCGGGTTCTATGAGTGATCCTAATAAATTACCATTGTTAAAAGAGGCTTTAAAGATGCTAGTAGAAGGGCTAACTATTAAAGACAAAATATCTATTGTAACATATGCAGGTTCAGAAAAGTGCTTGCTTGAAGGCGTTACAGCAGATAGGAAAGGAACTATTTTTGAGGCATTAGATAACCTAGAATCAGGAGGTTCAACTAATGGTGAAGGAGGAATAAAGCTAGCATACAAGATTGCAAGTGAAAACTTTATTAAAGAAGGTAATAATAGGGTAATATTAGCTACTGATGGAGATCTAAATGTTGGGATAACAGACCCAAATGAGCTTAATAAATTTATAAAGGACTATGCAGATAAGGGTGTTTTTATTACAACTGCGGGATTTGGCGGTGGTAATTATAACGATACTTCAATGGAAGAAATAGCTAATAAATCGAATGGAAATTATGTGTACATAGATAGTGAGAAAGAGGCAAAAAAGGTATTTATAGAGGCCATGACTGGTACTTTGGTAACTGTAGCAAAGGATGTTAAGATACAAGTAGAGTTTAATCCATCTAAAGTAAAAGAATACAGACTAATAGGATATGAAAATCGAATATTAAATACAGAAGATTTTAACAATGATAAAAAGGATGCAGGTGAAATTGGTGCAGGACATACTGTTACTGCATTATATGAGCTAATAACTGCAGATTCTGAGGAGAGCATTACCAAAGTAGATGACTTGAAATACCAACAAAACAATGTGATACCAAGTAAAGATTGGTTTGACCTAAAGCTTAGATATAAAAAACCTAATGAGAATGAAAGTAAGCTGATTACTTATAGTGTAACTGACGAAATGTATAAAACAGAGCTAAGTAATAATCTAAGGTTTGCATCTTCAGTTGTAGAATGGGGATTATTATTAAAGGATTCAAAATACAAAGGAAATGCAAGTGTGGAAAATATAATAAGTAAAGCACAAGACAGTGCAGGAGAAGATGAATATAAGAAAGAATTTATAGAACTTGTTAAAAAGTATAAGGATATTACAAGTAAGGATAACAAAAGAGAATAAAAGTGGTTAACTAATTTGAAGAGATATACAAATAAGTGATATTAGTATGAAAAACCCAACATTATTTGTTGGGTTTTTTTATGGAATCGAAATCTGTGAAGTCTTCCTCGTTACCACTTTCATACATAAAGGGTTCTGAAAGCTTATGGTGTCTAGCGATATCTTCAAAAGATTGGCCTTGCATATTTTGATTTGTATATTTTGATTGTGGACTAAAACGTTCTTGTTTTTTTGTTTTAGAAAAACTAAATTTCATTCTGACTTCACTCCTTTATATGGTTTACAGTTGTGTTATTACAAAATTAAAGAAGGATATATTTTTTATTAATTTTATTATGCCACAAATTATGAAAAATATTTATTTGAATTTTGAAATCCCTTGCAATAAGCGACTAAATTTGATAAAATGATAGTAGAGACAAGATACAAATGGGGGTTGGATTTATGAAAAAGAATATTCTGATTGTTGTTATAGGTTTGTTCGTTATAAGTTTACTCATTTCTTATGCGGAAGTTGACCCAGATTTGGGTTTTGATTGGATTAGGGATAAGAGTTTAGATAATTTCTTGAAGGAAACAACAGGGATAACGGATGATGAAATAATGTTTTCATGGGATATCTCAGAGGTAAATACATATAAATTGATTTTTAATATGGAAGATGGAGAACAGACACAGGTTACTATAAACAAAAGGAATCAAGATCTGGATTTTAATTATCAGGTTCTAGAGTGGCAGGGTGGAGGCTGGAATAATGATGTAACGAAAGCAAAATATATTGATGCCGATTTTGAAGAGTGGGATTTTAATAATCAGATATATACTATTCCACAAGTACTTCCTAATCCTTATGTTAGTTATACAATCAACAAAACAGATGGAAAGACAGGTAAGATATTTATAATAAAAAACCAAACGATAAAGTTTTACTGGGATGCCTCAAAAAACAAAGCATATTTAGTAACAAATGGAATTAAAAGAGGCAATGTGCATACTTTTAAAATATTTGTTAATGCTGAAGTAATAGAAAGGAAAAAAATAGACGTACTTAAAATACTTGATATAGAAGCAATTCCCACACATTGGTTGGATGACGGAGGGGTGACTGATAAAACTTCTATAGAAATGACAGATGATGAATTAGAACAAACAGGTATGCATCCTGGTATTAAAGTCAGCATAGGACGACCAAAGATTTGGGATGATATAACAAGACAATATGTGCTTATCTCAGATCTCGAACAACAAAAGATAGATATGACGCTTAATATAAAGGGTAAACCGATACTTGGTGAAGAATCTAATACACCTAATATACAGTATAATATGACATTAGCAGATATTGCAAATGCTGGTTTGCCTGGTGTGTATGATCCTGTAAGTGAAAAATACATTTTAAATATTGTTAAGGATGATCCACTCACCCTCGATCCTTCTTTTTTGCAATGGACTAATTTAGACTATAGCATGGTGTACGAAACAGTAAACATAATACTAAAAAACTTAGATGATGCAGCGTATGAATACGATACGGATTATAAATTATCTGGGGAGGTATCTTACGCATACACATATTTAAATTATAAAGTTGAGAGAAAGAATATAGATGATACATATGTTGTAATAAACCCCTATAAAACAAAAGGAATATACGAAGTGTATTATGCCAACTCAGAAGTAACTAACCCAAAATCATCGTCATTTAAAAAATGGATAGCACACGCAAATGAGGGAGGGAATAATGCAATTTATATACCTGTAAATGTCACAAGAACTGATAGTGGAACACAGTATTATACTTTTAGGATAGACTATAAGATGTCTGAAGAATCGCCTAGCGTTGCTTCACAGCTTCTTTTATATGATGCAAATAGTGATACAAATTTTAATCCCCCAGTGCCAGATTTAGCACAGGTAGAGGATTTAGTTGTTGTACCACCATTAAATGAAGGTGATACAGAGCCAGAAGAGGTATCTTTTAAACTTTCGTGGAAAAATACTGACAAAATAGTTGATATGTTAGATGTAAATAATAAAATATGGTTTGAATTATATATAAATACGATGTTAAATGATTACCAAGATGAAGAGAGCTCAGATCAAAACCAATATTATCAGTTGACCAAGGTAATATATATGCGTAAGCAGGGCACTGATGTGCAAATAAGTTTAGATGATGTAGATTATATAAATGCAGACTTGACAAAAGAAAACTTCGAAACAGAAATAATACTTAAGGACGATGCGGGTTGGATCAGTTTTATAGAACCTGATTGGCAAGGTGATAACGGAGATATTACAAAGCCAGTATCAGGAAATGTTGGGTCATATGTTCCGGGGGATCCACTATTATTTAAAAACAACTTTTTTGATAGTGAGGTAAATAAGGTTCCAGGTAATTATTTTATTGCAATGAGAGCATTTTTCGATTCAGACACAACAAACGATACAAATAAACTTAGCGTAAGCGACTATTCAGTTCCTATAAGTTTTTTCTTAGATATAAGAGAAGAAATATTAAAAATTCCAACTAACTTAGAAAAGCAAAAAGTAACTGACAGTTACTTTGAGTTAAACTTTGATGCCACTGATATAGACGATTATAGGAAGTTTATGCTAGATCCCATAGATATAATTGTTGAAGAAAGTCAATATGAAGTATTAATTTCTCAATCTATGGAAGACTTGAAATCAGTTATGAATAATACTAATGTCAAAAATAATAAAGATATTGAGACAGCTATTATTCCCAAGTTTAATTACATAGGCGAATATTTAAAACCAGCGCCAGATGAAATAACTGATATTGCTATGACAACGCAAAATATAACGGATCTCAGAGATAATCAAGTTTTGGGATTTAGAATAGAAGAAAATAAACTAAAGGTATCTAATTTGGAACCAAATGTTGTATATTATGTTGTGTTAAGGACGAGACTTAACATGTATCAAGGGTTAATAACTAACAAATTATATAGATTCTCTGGGTTATCATCTATAGAGGCGATAACTATTCAAAAGGAAATACAGCTACCAGATGAAAGTGAAAAGACTCCTCCATCACCTGAAAATTTTGAATTACTTGAACGTGCTGTGGATTATATACAGTTACAATGGACGCAACCTATAATTACTTCTAATGTAGATGAAACAATAGGCTTCGATATAATAAGACTCGAGAAGTATCCCATTAAAGTTGAGCATAAGGATTCAGACACTAAACTGGATAGTATTATAGATGACATTGATTATGATAGTGTTGTATCATGGAAGGTTAGGCAAGATGACATATATATATACGATTCGGCTTTTGATGCATGGGTAGTAGATGTGGATAATAGTATACAAAACGTAGCAAATAGTTCTGATAAGGTATTTAAGAATAATAACATTACAGAAAATCAAATATATTACTATTATGTTAGAACTGTAAGAGTTGTGAGCGGCGAAGATAAGTCCAATTCCTCATGGAGTGAGATTTCGGTGACTACAGATCCTATGAAGGCACCGATAAATCTTGGTTTGAATACAAATGATTATACGTTTGATAGCTATTATGAGACAGTTATTGAGTTTGACGCACCGATAACAGATGCAGCAAGCATACCAAATCAGTATGAGTTTGGTATAGCCGTGAAATCTCAAGACGAGGATTCATATATAGAAACAAGAGATGCAGGAGGATATAACGATGCTCAGTTAGCAGTAATAGATGATGCTGGTGATGGATATAAGAAATATATTTATAAAATAAGCAATCTTTTAGCCGGAAAAAAATATAGTGTAAAAGTAAGAATTTATGATAAAACTGGAGGCGTTCTAGCTGATGGCATGTACCCAACGTCTGCATACTGTGATAGAATAGAGGTTAGAACACAATTTAATCAAGATGATTATGATGATGAAAGTAAATATACAGATTATGTAAATTATTATAAAGCTAAAGCAACAGATATATTAAAGAAAAGTTATTGGAATCTAAATGGTGGAGATGACCTTTCTGTAAAATACAAGGAAGATATGCTAAATACTATGATAGAAATGCTTAATAATAACATTTATGACCTTGAGGGTAAGGATACAGCAGATGAGTTTATTTACTATATTCCTGAGAGTAGCATAGAAAAAATAAACCAAGAAAAGGTAAGTCTGAGGAAGATAAGGAATAATATTCAGGTTATAATACCACCAAATGTAATTGACAAGGTATATACAACTGAACTAGCAAATATAATCAAGGATATTGATAATAGAGAGGATGAAGATGTAGTAGATTATTATTTGAAAATCACAATTAAATATATAAAGAATACGGGTAGTATAAATAGTAATAAAGCGATTTCAGATGAGGTTACATTAAAGTTTGAAGTAGTAGCTTTAGCAGAAATCGATGAAGCGATAGAGCAACAACTAAATACAAAATATAATGATATTGTAACAGAATATAAAGGAACCTTAATTGAAGATATAGAAGATGAAATGGGTGACGACCTTAATGATGTGAAGTACCATGAAATTTTAGATGATATTTTAAAAAATCTGAGTAAAGATTTAGCTGATGAACTAAAGAGTATAATGAGTGATGCAGATGCTGACACTAAAGTTATTACGAGTTTATACAAGCCAATAATGATACAAGCAACAAACCTTGTAGGGGGAACTAAAGGATATAGAAAAGTTAGTTCTAAATGGGAAGAGGTTTCACTTACAAAGTATCTATCACAAGCATATATTAGTAGTACAGGACCAACAAGCTATATCTTTACTTCTGATGATAGTTTATTAGCTACTCAAATAATATCAAGTAACCCTGGTGTGATATTAAATGTTTATGATAGATTTGATCTTGCAGGGTTTATAGAAATACAAAATATTAAGAATCCTTCAAATAATATAACAGGTGATGCTTTAAAGAATATAATGGTTAAAGTATTAAATGTAAGTGCAAAAGATGATTTTGAAAAGATGAAGAAAGAACAAGAATTAAAAAATTCTCTAGACTTAACAACGGCCACGCCTACAAAACAACAAACAGTGTATAACGTATTAAAGTTATATGAGAAAATAACAGGAATAAAGACAAATAATATGTATATAAAAGACTATACTGTTTTAGAGTATATAAAAAATGTAGATGATAAATACAAACAAAGTATAATAATAGCAAATGAGCTTGGAATAATCGATGCAAAAACGTTTAATGCCACTGAAGATACGACATATGAGGATTTGTTTATGTATTTAAATAATATTGGGAGTTAAAGTGAAATCCCCCGCGTAATCGGGGGATTTTGCATTTTATAAAATATAACAATAGACAAAAACATCTTGACAAAAATATTCAATAAACATATAATCTACTCATAAGTAGATTGAAGATGATTTTATGTTTTATGATAGAGAAGTTTGGGCATTTATTTGAGGAGTCTTATAAATTGTAAGAAATATTGGAAAAAGTGAGGAGCAAAGAAATCATGAATAAAAGAGCCTTGAAGACATTAGAGTATAATAAAATAATAGATAAATTGGTTGAACATGCGGTGTCACCTATGGCTAAGGAACAGCTTTCTATTTTGGCACCATATGACGCGATAGAAACTGTAAAAACAAAGCAGAGGGAGACTACGGATGCGGTTTTTATGCTTGTGAAAAAGTCTAGTATTCCTTTAGGTGGACTGAAAGACATACGACTACATATAAAACGCATGGAAATGGGTTCTAGCCTAAATATTAGGGAATTGTTAGAGGTCGCAGATACGCTTGATGTTTGTAGCAAACTGAGTAAATATTATAATAGTGATAATAAAACTGAAGAATATCCTAGTATTTCAAGTTTGTTTGAAAATCTCGTGGAATTTAGACAGGTAGTAAATGAGATAAATAGATGTATAAAATCTGAAGAGGAAATAGATGATAATGCCTCAAGTGAGCTTTCAAGTGTACGTAAGCAAATAAGTGCTGCTCAAAATAAAGTGAAAGAAAAACTGAGTTCTATAATTCAATCTTCAAGCTATAAGACCATGCTTCAAGATGCCATTATTACAATGAGAGAAAACAGATACTGCGTACCTATAAAACATGAGTTTAGGCATCAATTTAAAGGTATCGTACATGATCAATCATCAACGGGTGCTACCTTGTTTATCGAGCCAATCGTGGTGGTAGAGTTAAATAATAAAATAAGGGATTTAGAAATAAAAGAGAAAGAAGAAATAGAAAAGATACTCAGAAAGTTGACTGAGCTAGTTGCTGATAATATAGATATAGTGAGAACAAATCTAGAGTTGTTAACGGAGATAGATATTATATTTTCACGTGCAAAATTATCAAGGGACATGAAAGGGTCGGAACCAATTTATAATGATAAGCTGTTTTTAAACCTAAAGATGGCAAGGCATCCACTAATAAAAAAGGAAGAAGTTGTGCCAGTAGATATATATTTGGGTAAAGATTTCGGCACACTTATCATAACAGGTCCAAACACAGGAGGCAAGACAGTAACCCTAAAGACAGTAGGGCTTTTTGCTCTTATGGGTCAGTCAGGGTTACACATACCAGCCTTTGACAATTCTGACCTATGTATGTTTGACGAAATATTTGCAGACATAGGTGACGAGCAGAGCATTGAGCAGTCACTGAGTACGTTTTCATCACACATGAAAAATATAGTCAGTATACTTGAAAATGTTACAAGCAGGTCGCTCGCTCTATTTGATGAGCTTGGTGCTGGTACAGACCCTGTAGAAGGGGCTGCACTTGCGATGGCCATACTCAAGAAGCTATATGAACGAAAGACACGAACAATAGCAACAACGCACTATAGTGAACTAAAAGTGTATGCACTACAAGCAGAAGGTGTTGAAAACGCGAGCTGCGAGTTTGATATTGGAACACTGAGACCAACCTACAAAATACTGATAGGTGTACCAGGAAAGAGCAATGCATTTTTAATATCAAAAAAGCTTGGGCTAAAGGATGATGTAATAAATGCTGCACAAAAACTAATTTCACAAGAAAACGTAAAGATGGAAGAAGTAATAACTAAGCTCGAGATAGATAAAAAAGAAGCTGAGACAGAGAAAAAGCTTGCCGAAGATTTACGTAAAGAGATAGAAAAAATCAAAATTGAAATAGAAGCACAAAAGGATAAGCTAGATAAACAGAAAGAAAAAATAATACGAGAAGCTAAAGAAGAAGCACATAAAGTATATAGTAAAGCAAAATTCGAAGCTGATGAGATAATGAAAGAACTAAACGAATCAGCAAGAGCGGCTAAAAAAATCTTGGATCAAAAAGATATACAAGAGATGAGACAAAAGATATCAAGCAATATAAAAAATATTCAAACTGAAATGACAAAAGACTTCTTAGATAACAAGAAAGTAAATCAAAATCCACCAACACACTTGAAATTAGGTGAAACAGTATTTGTATCTACATTTGACCAAAACGGTACAGTCGTAACATTGCCAGATAATAAGGGTGAATTGTTTGTACAAATAGGAATAATGAAGGTGAAAGTAAGTATACAAAATGTGTTTCTAGTAAAGGACAAAAACAAAGAAAATATCACCAAGAAATTTGAAAAAGGCAATGCAAGTGCGATAAGAATGGAAAAAGTACAAAGTCTGCTACCAGAGATAAATCTGATAGGGAAATATGTAGATGAAGCACTTTGCGAGCTAGACAAATTTTTAGATGATATGGCATTATTAAATGTAGAGAAAATAAGGGTTGTACACGGAAAAGGAACAGGAGCATTAAGACGAGGAGTGCAGGATTATTTGAGTAATGATGCACGAGTAGAATCGTATAGGCAAGGGGCTTATGGTGAAGGAGACTTGGGAGTGACTATAGTGGAGCTGAAATGAAAAACTTATAAGAAGACCATTTATAATTTCTCAGCAGAGGTATTTACAATAATAGGTACATATAGTATAATTAAGCAAGATTAATTATGGAAGGTGATAGCAAGTGAAGAGATTTAATACAACGACGACATGTATAATAGAAGACCATTATATGGTAGATATAAGCGGAAAGCTTGAAAAGATAGTTAAACTTATAGATGGCGGGATGTATTTTACAATAAACCGAGCAAGGCAGTACGGGAAGACTACGACTATGAGTCAGCTATTTCATACTTTAAAGGATAAATATGTAATGATAAGGGGAAGCCTAGAAGGCTTTGGGTCAGAGCCCTACAAAAGTGAGGAGAGATTTGCAAAAGCTTTTCTAGACATGCTGCAAAGCATCATAAGATTTCAAGATAAGAAGCTAGCTGACTATATAGAAAGTGTAAATACAGCAACAAGCTTTAAAGAATTGTCAGAGAGAATAACGGATATATGTATGAGAAGTGAAAAAGAAATAGTACTAATGGTAGATGAGGTAGATAAAGCAAGTAGCAATATTGTATTCTTGGATTTATTAGCAATGCTAAGGGATAAATACATAAAACAAAGAGATGGACTAGACAAAACCTTTAAATCAGTAATACTAGCAGGGGTGCACGATATCAAAAACCTAAAGGTACATATAAAAGAGCGAAGAATGCTCACAGAAGAAGAAGCTAAAATGTCAGATAAAACGACATATAATAGTCCGTGGAATGTGGCAGAGGACTTTATAGTGGATATGAGCTTTAGTCCAAAGGAAATATCTACAATGCTAGCAGAGTATGAAATCGACTATAAAACAGGAATGAATATAGAGGAGATAAGCAAAGAAATCTACAATTATACAAATGGGTATCCATTTCTAGTAAGTAAAATATGCAAGGTAATAGATGAAAGACTTGAGAAAAACTGGAGCAAACAAGGCATACAAGAAGCCGTGAAAATAATATTAAATGAAACAGGGACATTATTTGACGATCTTATAAAAAATATAGAACACAATGAAAATCTATACAACACAGTATATAGCCTAGCGATAGAAGGTCAAGAACTAACCTATGATGTATATGCCGACGAAAAAGGTCTAATGTATGGAATATTAAAAAAAGGTAATAACGGTAAGCTAGCTATAAATAATAAAATGTTTGAGATGCTTATATACAATTACCTATCAGTAAAAAAAGAAAGAGAAGGTAATAAAAAGGTAATAAATTACGAAAGTAGAAGTCAGTTTATAGATGAAGAAGGTAATCTAGAAATCTTGAACATATTAGAAAAATTCCAAGAATTAATGAAAGAAGAATATAGGGAAGAGACGGAAAAATTTGTAGAAAAAGAAGGAAGACTAATATTCATAGCATTTATGAGACCGATAATAAACGGAACAGGCTTCTACTATGTTGAAGCAGAAACTAGAACGAATAAGAGGATAGATATAGTAATAACATACAACAAAAAAGAATACATAATAGAACTAAAAAAATATTATGACAAACCAAGAGAAGAAAAAGGGCATAAACAACTTGCGGAGTATTTGAGGATAAAAAACATAAGTAAGGGATATATGGTGACATTTAACTTTAATAAAAGCAAGGAATATACCAGAGAGTGGATAGATGTGGATGGAAAGAGAATATATGAGGTAGTGGTTTAGAACAGTGCAAATTTTACATTAACAAAAATCTGAAAGGGGAATTTATATGAATAAAGAAATTATTTTAGCATCAGGCTCTATGTTTAGAAGAAAATATTTAGAAGAAGCAGGCATACCTTTTAGAGTTATTACAAGTGATATTGATGAGGTTACAGAC
>Ga0209000_1000133_pt1 | contig 98103 bp, 96 predicted proteins | sample RifGroD2_FD_183998 | JGI IMG/M metagenome (GOLD analysis project Ga0209000, IMG submission 183998) | Groundwater microbial communities from Rifle, Colorado, USA - Groundwater D2 (SPAdes) (version 2) | ecosystem: Environmental > Aquatic > Deep subsurface > Groundwater | place: Rifle, Colorado...
TAATGAGCGTCTTGGGTAGCAATTAGGGGTATTCCAGTCTCTTTAGCGAGTTTAACAATTTGAGGAGTAACTAAATTTTGATCAGCCAAATTCAAATGTTGCTGTATTTCTAGGAAGAAATTATTAGGACCAAAAATTTGCTGATATTCTAAGGCAATATTCTTGGCTTTGGCATAATTGTTGGCCATTATTGCTCGAGAAACTTCACCAGCGAGGCAGGCCGAAGATGCGATTAAGCCTTCAGAATATTTACGTAATAAATTCTTATCGACACGAGGTTTGTAGTAAAAACCGTCCAAATGGGCGGCACTAACGATTTTAATCAGATTCTTATAGCCAATATTGTTCTCCGCGATAAGAATTAAGTGGTATCTCTTATCATCAACTCCAGATCTTTTATCTAGCATACCATTCTCAGAGATATATATTTCACAGCCAATGATAGGTTTGATGCCGGCCTTAGTGGCTTTCTTGTAAAACTCGATAATGCCATACATTGTGCCATGGTCGGTCAGGCCAATAGCGGGCATATTCAGTTCTTTGGCGCGATTAACGATTTCGTCTATACGCGAAAGACCATCAAGAAGAGAGTAGTGTGAATGTAGGTGAAGATGGGTTAGACGCATAAAGTAAAATCCAGATTTTTTGCTGGTTTAGTATTCTCAAATCGTTATGCCCTAATTTTACCACTCGAGTTTTTTGTCACAACTGTTGATAAAAGCTCTGTTCCAACACTTTTTGAGCGTCTTGCCAAACTTCTCTACTTTACCTGACCAATCTGGTCTAAAATATTGACAAATTCACAGCCACTCTGTAATATTTGCATTAGATCTTTAGCTGGGTGAGGGGTGACGGCATGAAGAATGACACAAGTAATTGGGTTAAATTCAAAATGTTATGGAAAGTCATTCCAAAAGATTGTCGAGAAGCATTGATATGGGAATTTATCTTTAATCCAACGGCGCTTCATCAAAGATGGCAAGAGGAAGTAAACTTTAGACGAATCTTTGATAGTCATTGGGATTTAAAGTGATAGCGCTTCATAATAGCGCTTCATAATAGCGCTTACATGACATATATGGCCCACTAATATTATATGGGCCGTTTTGTTTCTAGATGCCTAAAATTTGAATTGTTGCAGATATCGGAGATATATGTTAATCTAATTAGCGTTAATTATCCAAAACTATGGCACTACCAAGACATCATATGGCGAAGGGCAAGCAGGGCAGACGCAGAAGTCATCTTGCCCTAAAGCCAAAAAAACTTACAGCATGTTTGCATTGCAAAAGAATGATTTTAGCGCATGCAGTTTGTAAGTATTGCGGATATTATAAAGGCAAAGAGATTATTAATGTCCTAGCCAAAGAGCTTAAGAAAAAAGAGAAAAAGCATTCTCATAAATAAAAAATAATAGATAATGGCATCTCGTCATTTAGCACGTTCCATAGCACTTCAATCGCTTTATGAGTGGGATTTTCGTGGCCAGAAGGGCGATGATCTCCTTGCAATAGTTGATAGGAATATTAAGGAATTTGGTTCAGGTTTAGATGAAACGGCTTTTGTTTTTCAATTGGTTAATGGCGTGATCGAAAAAAGAGAGAATATTGATGAGATCATTCAGAAGGCAGCTCCGCAATGGCCCATGGCCCAAATTGCTAGCGTCGATAGAAATGTTTTACGACTGGGTCTCTACGAGCTTCTATTCGGTAATCGTGATGAAGTGCCACCAAAGGTTGCCATCAATGAATCAATTGAATTAGCCAAATCTTACGGTGGAGAGTCTTCCGGTAAATTTGTGAATGGTGTTCTCGGTACGATATATCGTGAGATAGGTGAGCCAGGTAAAGATGATGCACCTAAGAAGAAGGAAGGCGAGGATGATAATAAAGAAAACGAGAATCAAGAAGTAAGTTCTAGTGAAGAACCAGTCGTCGAAGAACAATAAATAATAATTTTCAGTTCTCAGCGCTCAATCTTCCGCGAAGATTGGGGATTGATAACTGCAAATTCTCAAAATGTCTGATATTGACATTTCAAAACTCGAAAAGAATATTGAAGTTGAATTTAACAATAAAAACCTGCTTTTGCAGGCCCTAACTCACAGATCATATATCAACGAAAATCCTAAATGGCATCTAGATCACAATGAGCGTCTGGAGTTTTTGGGTGATGCGGTTTTAGAATTAGTAGTAACAGAATACTTATATAAGAATTATCCAAATCCGGAGGGGGAAATGACAAATTGGCGCGCATCCTTAGTAAATGCAAATATGTTAGCCAAATTATCGTCCGAGTTTGATTTAAATGATTTTATCTTACTCTCGCGAGGAGAATCCAAGGATACTGGTCGGGCAAGGCAGTATATTTTAGCCAACGCCTATGAAGCCGTAATAGGCGCTATTTACTTGGATAGCGGTTATGAATCGGCTAAGGGATTTATAAATAAATATGTTTTGAAAGAATTGGCAGATATTATAGAAAATAAGACATATCGAGATGCCAAAAGTTTATTTCAAGAAAGAGCTCAGGAAAAAGTTGGCATTACACCAACCTATGAGGTACTTGAAGAGTGGGGACCAGATCATGCCCGTAATTTTAAAGTCGGCGTATTTATAGAAAAAGAAATGGCTGGTCAGGGAGAAGGGCCATCCAAGCAAGAAGCTCAACAGGTGGCCGCAGAAGATGCGCTCAAGAAAAAGGGCTGGTAATGAACTCCGCCTATCTTCGGCTATTGCCTAATAGGAATTTATCTGCTAGAATCTAGACCATGCTTAATATTAGACTACAAAGGACGGGTAAGAAGGGACAGGCCTATTTTAGGGTTATTGTCGTGGAACATACTAAGAAGCCAAAGGGGGAGTTTTTGGAACTCCTAGGCTCGTATGATCCTCACATGAAGAAATTTGTTGTTAAAAAAGATAAAATTGAGGCTTGGATAGTCAAGGGAGCTCAGGTTTCACCAACAGTTAATAACTTGATGGTTAACTATAAGATTTGGGATAAACCTAAAATGCAAAGCTGGAAAGCTAAAAAGAGAGAAGCTACTAAGCCGGCTACAGAAGAGAAGGTTCCAAAAGTAGAGGTCGTAGCGAAAGAAGAACCAGTAATTGCAGAAGAGCCAGCCAAGGAAGCAGAGGCCGTGGCATAATGAAATCATAAAACCCGCCAGAGGCGGGTTTTATGATATTCGTATTCTATTTCTATGTGGCTGATATGAGAGATTCTTCAAACATCTCGCAATACCAGCTCCAACTTCTGCAGCGTTGTTGCTGGTGTAGCTTATGGGCTATTTCTAGAGCGGCAAGCATGCGTTCGTTAAACAATTCCCATTTGCGAGGCGTTATGAGGTTGCGTAGGGGTTGTCCCTTGTCGGTATAATATCTATGGCATGCCCTTCGCCATTCGGTGTGTAGCTCACAGAAAATAAAATCCATAACAGATCTATATTTTCTCATACTCTTGTGTCTTGCGACATAGAGCAGAGCGTCCTGATATTCTCTTTGGAACAGTAGTTTTTCTACTTCTGGAAAGATTGATGCCGTAGCCCCACCAGTTAGCTGAGGTATGGTCTCTAGTCTAACAGCTTGAACTTGTTTAAACTGGCTGGTAGTCATGATTTGTCTGGCTCCCTCGTGTTGTTAAGGAACGCAGGTATTATATAGTGATAATGTGAGAATGTCCATTCTTATTATTGTAAGAATAAAAAAATAAAAACTCTCTTAGCGAGAGTTTTATTTATTCAATATTTCTTCTGGCCTGTTGTGCCGCATTAGATCTTCAAGCGTGTACCAACCAGCGAAGCTTAGGCACATTTGAATAACTGTTAAATGGCTGCCGGCCTTTCTTCGTCTATCGGGGTTTATGGCGAATATTTTAGCACCGTCACAAAGGAAATGAGCATGACGTAGTAACTCACCTTCAGTTAGCTCGCCAAATGTCAATTTAGGATCCATGCGTATTTTAGGAATACCTTCTTCGCCTAATCTTTTCTCATACATCTCAATTACAGCAATCATCTTTTCTGATGTCATGGATATTTTCCTAGAAAGAACTTACATTAAATTAACAGGTATAGTCTAAGCTGTCAATCCCTAGGAGTGTTTATTGATTTCGGTCAGTTTTAGTTATAGATTTACTGGTAATGGAGATAATAACTGTTGATTCAGCGAGTGATTATAGGGAGGTGATTGAGCTCGCTGTTGGTGTATTGGGTCGTGGTGGTGTCATTGTCTATCCCACAGACACTCTATATGGCCTTGGAGCGAATGCCATGAATTACGATGCTGTCCGTAGGATTTTTGATATTAAAGAAAGAGATCTTTCTAAGCCGCTTCCAATCTTGATAAAGAATATGATCTGGGCTAAGGGATTAGCCTATATTTCTCCAAGGCAGGAGAAAATTTTAGAAAAGATATGGCCAGGGAAAGTAACGGCAATCTTAGAAAAAAAGGATGTCGTATTAGATATCGTCAGTGCAAAGACTAAGACTATCGGTGTGAGGATAGCTGAGCATCCTTTTACCGACAAGCTTTTGGGTAGATTTGGTTATCCAATTATCTCAACTTCGGCGAATATATCTGGGGATGAGCCGACACTAAAAATAGACGATATTATCCAGATTTTTTCAGAAAAAAGATTTAAGCCCGACTTAATAATTGATGCCGGTACTCTACCGAAATCAGATGCCTCTATCGTAATTGATATGACAACCGAGAAGCCGAAGATTTTACGCGTCGGCTTATCTAGGCCCGACGAACTCCTTAAAATATTAGAAATATGATAGTCAATGGTAAGAGCATTGCAGATCGGATCTTGACTGATATAAAGAATAAGATTGTTGACAGGAATTTTTATGTAGCCGCAATAATTATTGGTGATGATTCCAGTTTAGTTAAATTTGTTAATTTGAAACGAAAAGTAGCCGAGATGGTAGGTGCAGAGTTTAGGTCTATCTCACTAGCAGAAAATATCGATCAAGATGCAATTGAAAAAATCATTGGCGACTTGAATTTAGATGAATCTGTGCATGGTATTTTTGTCGAATTACCCCTGCCGAAACATTTAGACACAAAGAATGTACTAAATAAAATTTACGCGAGCAAAGATATAGATCTGTTGTCCGACATATCAAAGACTAATACTGGTAAGAGCACTAATGGCTTAATGTCGCCGACGGTTTTTGCGATTAATGAAATCTTAAAGGAATTTAATATTAATTTATTAGACAAGAGCGTAGCAATTTTTGGTATGGGAGAGTTGGTGGGTCAGCCGATAGCAGCATGGTTCAGGAAAAATGATTGCGAAGTTTTTGAAATTGACGAATTTACCAAAAATCCAGAGATACTATCCAGAAAAGCAGATATAATTGTCTCTGGCGTGGGTCAGCCGGGACTTATAACTAAAGATATGGTTAAAGAAGGTGTTATTATCTTCGATTTTGGATATGGGGTTAAAGACGGCAAGATAAGAGGAGATGTCTGTGATGATGTGTCTGAGAAAGCCAGTCTAATGACGCCCGTACCTAACGGCGTCGGACCATTAGTAATCGCCGCTATTTTTAATAACTTACTTTTATTAAACGAACCTTAGCTCTACTTAATCTTAATATCAAATTCTTCGAATGTCGTATCTGTAACTTATTGGGAGGGCTTAACTATAAATAATAGTGCCTATTACGATGAGAATATCAATAATAATCCAGATGCCGTAGGTAAAAATAATTGGTTTTTCTCTGTGTACTAGACCATAGAATAGCCAAAACACAGCCCCAACAAGATATGCAATCCAAGAGATAACTGATACGCCGCTGGCGTTTTTGTTTAGCCATATTTCGATAAGTTGTGGAATGGTTACTACTGGTCCCAATACTCCTCCTAGATATATTAAATTATCGGCGATTTGCCTCGTCCTGGCAGGATGTAGCATCGATTTGTGTCTCACGTTTTATTTGTTGATGTTTTATAACGAAAAAAGGAATGAAGAATAACTATTGTTAGAGTAAGAATGATCCAGGAAGAAAAAATGTTTATAAAAGACCAAGACCAAGCATTCGTAAAGCCATCAATTTTGTAATGTAGTGGATAGAATATCTTAGTGCCCCATTCGCCGGTATGAGTGAATAGGTCAATGAAAATATGAAGAAGGTAAACTACTAAGGCCATTTTGGGAAGTCTAAAAATTAGAATTACCGGCAAGATTATCAATAAGGCGAAAAATATACTATGAGGTATTTCCCAAATAGCAGACCAAAGTGGGTGAAGAGCTCTGAACCCATTCCAGTCGGTGTTTAACGGCATGAAAAATGGCCTAGAATTAATGAATCCCAGATAAAGATAGATTGCGATTTGTGGTAAATCCGGCAAGAAAGAAAAAAACGTAATAAAATAGACATTACGCTTAGGAATCCCGGAAGGTGTCGCAATACCGCGACCAATTAAAATATGACTAATGACGTCCATAAAAAATAAAAAATCGTTAAGTTCCTTATTGGTGCTGTAATTATACACTTTACGCGAATCTTTTTCGAGCGGAAATTGAACGAATGGGAAGGCTCTGCACACTGACATATAAAAAAGCCTCTGATATGCAGTGGTTACCAGGGGCTTTATGACACCAGACCTAGATCTAAATCTTTTTGATCCAGGCCATGATTATCTCGACGAATCTTTCAAATGGCTCCTTTTTGGGAAACCTTTCTATGCTATCCCGACACCAGCAAGATATTACGTTCCTTCCAGGGTGTCTTTCATTCGGGAGATTAACTTTCACACACAAACGAAATCCAGGATAATGTGTGAGCTCAAAATAGAGGAACGCTTCCATCAACTCCTCTCGAAAGTCTACGTTTGTGTAGTTATCGAATCCATATCCGTCCTGCCCATCAATTGTTATCCTGTATGTAGAGAGGCGGATTTTCCCAAGAGAAATTTCACTCTCGGGATAAAGTTGAAAGAGTATCTTTTCTATTTTACGTCCATCATTACCGCGGAGCCAGGCGGTTACCTTGTCCGCCTGTACCTCTATCATTCTCTCTTTTCTTCTTTCTGCAACCTCCATTTTCTCTTTCTCGCCCCTTTTGTTGGCCTCGTTCGCCCGTCTTTTGTCTGCCACTTTTTTGGCCACCGTGAAAGCTCTTTCAAACGGGTCATCGCTAGACATTGATGCATCCTTCCGACTTGTTTGTGAACGAACTCTGCCGTACTCATTATAGGCTAGTGACTATTCAATGTCAATAGATATTTGACACATTTATGATAGTATTGACAATCCTTTATCTAGGGCATATAATGGTATTGTCAATACATAATTTACAACAACACTATGCAATACAGCCATAAAATTTTAGAGAAAATTGGTCTTTCCAAGGGTGAAATTCAGGTGTATTTGGCAGGATTAAAGCTTGGTCCAGCCTTGGCTAGTGCACTCTCTAAGGAGGCAAAGCTGTCGCGCCCGCTAGTTTATTACATTTTAGAATCACTGGAAGCCAAGGGATTAGTCAGTAAATTTGGGCATAAACATGGTGGCCGATTTACGACTGAGTCCCCAAGCCGTTTGAAGGGAATTTTGGAGCGGAAGCGAAAAGAGTTGGAAAAAATTGAACAACAGTTAGACAAGGCTACGGTAGAATTAGAATCACTCTATAGTCCCAAAGCAAAACCATCGCGCATACGTTTTTATGAAGGAATTGAAGGGTTAAAGAATATTGCCCAAGATACTTTGTCAGTAAAAAACACAGAGATATTGGCCTTAGTGCCAACAGAAAATACCTTCGCGTTATTTGATGATAGTTTTTTGAATTACTGGAGAAGTGAACGAGAAAAGAAACAAATAAAAAGTCGGGGTATTTGGTCAAAGTTTATAGATACTCCTCTCCAGAGTCAGAACCTACAGGAATTACGCGTATTTCCAAAAGATTTAATGTTTCCCTCAACTGTCGTTATCTATGATAATAAAGTCGCAGTTTTTTCTTCTCCTCGGGAGCAATTTGCATTTGTTATTGAAAGCGATGAATACGCGCAAACCATGAAAGCGTTGTTCGAACAATTATGGAAACGGTGCCGTAGCAATAACCGAAATTTATAAATTAACCGCTAAGTTCCATTCTGGTGCCCGAGGTGGGAGTTGAACCCACAAGCCCGTAAGGGCACACGATTTTGAGTCGTGCGCGTATGCCAATTCCGCCACTCGGGCCGATCTTAAAAAACTTTTGCCGAGTGTCGGTCCTGGGCGACTTTTTGTCGTCCGCGAAAAGCTGCGCATGCTCGCTTTTCACTCACTCGGATCCTAACTATACGATGTTATCATTTTGAAGCCTGATTTTCAACCTAAATTTATATTGCAAAGAGGCTGTGGCGTGGTATGATTAGTCTATAAATTATGGCCAGAGTAATTGCAGTTGTAAATCAGAAAGGTGGAGTAGGTAAGACGACTACAGCCGTTAATTTGGCGGCATACATGGCCTCTCACGGGAAATATGTTTTATTAGTTGATTTAGACGCTCAGGCTAATGCTACACTAGGTTTAGGTGTCCATGTTGGTGAAGATAAGTCTAATATCTACCATGCCTTAGTGATTGATCAAAATCCTGAGACTATTTTAAAACGTACGTCTATATTTGGTTTTGACATATTACCAGCCGATCAAAGTTTAGCTGGTGCAACGGTTGAGTTGGTATCGATGGAAGAAAGGGAAAGCCGTCTCAAGAAAGTTTTAAATTCAGTTCGCACTAATTATGATTATGTATTGATTGATTGTCCGCCATCGTTGGGACTTTTAACAATTAATGGTTTAACTGCCGCAGAACGCGTGATTATTCCAGTCCAGTGCGAATATTATGCCCTCGAAGGGCTTAATCAATTACTGAAAACCATTGACCTTGTACGAGCTGGTCTTAATCCGGACTTGCAAGTATTGGGAGTTGTCCTTACAATGTATGATAAGAGGAATCAATTGGCGAGACAGGTCGTGAATGAAGTTTTTAAAAATTTTCCTGGCAGAGTTTTTGATTCGATAATTCCCAGAACCATTTCATTGGCCGAGGCGCCAAGCTTTGGCAAGACAATATTGCAGTTTGATCCAAATTCGAAAGCCGCGAAAGCCTATAAGCAGTTAGCAGAAGAAGTCATAAAATATTCAAATTAATTTATGAAAAAATTATTCGGGCTAGGTAAGGGCTTAGGGTCGTTAATTCCACCGACGACAAATATCAAACCTCAATTACAGAAGGAGAATGTTTTTTATGTTGAAATAAATAAAGTTAGACCTAACCCGAATCAGCCTCGACGTGATTTTGACGGGGAAGGAATAAAAGAATTAGCCAAATCCATTCGAAAATATGGAGTACTCCAACCATTGTTGGTCACCAAAATCGAAGAACAAAGTAATCGTGGCCTCGATGTTTCTTATAGTTTGATTGCCGGAGAAAGAAGATTGCGTGCCGCTAGAGAAGCTGGCCTACCACATGTACCAGTAATTATTCGAGATGATTTTGATGAGGATAGAACGAAATTAGAAGTCGCATTAATTGAGAACGTTCAAAGAAAGGATTTAAATCCAATTGAAGAAGCCGAGGCTTATAACAGATTTAGTAAAGAATTCGGATTAACCCAAAAAGAAATTGCCGAAAAAGTTTCAAAGTCTCGTGAAGTTGTAGCCAACGCCGTTAGACTATTAAGTTTACCCGAAGACATAAAAGAATCTGTGCGAACTGAAAAGATTAGTCGAGCTCACGCTAGGGCTCTCCTGGCGTTTAGCGATGAGGCCAAACAAAGAAGTATCTATGGTCAGATAATAAACGCAGGTCTTTCTTCAAAAGAAGTCGAGGAAATTGCCTCGATAGCTAAAAGCGTAAATGCTAAAGTTATAAAAGAACCGGCTAAATTCTTCCAACTCGAAAAGAATCTTGGAGATATGTTGGCAGTGCCCGTCTCTATACATTCGGGAGGCAAAGGTGGTAGAATAGTAATAAGATTTGCAAGTTTAGAAGAATTAAATAAAATTGCAAAGACAATTATAGATTAAGGGTTATACCTAAAAGGCCGCGAAAGCGGCCTTTTAGGTTCTTGTAATTGTTTATTTTGGACGTTTATTTCTAGAACCCGGTTTAATAATTGGCCGTGCTTTATCAGTTTTTTTATTTGTAGTAAGAATTTTTATAGCTTTTTTGACTGATTCCACGGCTGAATGTTCTTTGAGCCAAACATTGATTTCATGGCGAGCCTGATTTGTTTTTACTAGTCTAAGCCAATCCCTGGATGGCCTAGCATCTTTACCTTTTATGATCTCTACAACTTCTCCATTCTTAAGCTCGTATTCCAGCGGTACGATTCTATTATTGACTCTGGCGCCACGTGTTCGGTGACCCAGGTCAGTGTGTACTCTATAGGCGAAATCTATAGGCGTTGAGCCCCTAGGCAGATCTTTAATCTGGCCATTTGGTGTAAATGCAAAAATTCTAGATTTCAAAAAATCGGACTTAACATGATCAAGGGTCTCGCCAGTTGTAACTCCTTTTAAAAAATTTCGTAGTTCCATAATCCATTGGACCTCTCTGGGATTTATTTTAAACGCATCTTTCTTGCCGCTTTCACTATAAAGCCAATGGGCCGCGATGCCTTTGTCGGCATAATCATGCATCTCGGGCGTCCTTATTTGAATTTCGACTATCTTTCCACCTTCGCAAAATACGGTTGTATGAAGTGATTGATATCCTGAGGGCTTAGGGAAGGCGATATAATCCTTAACCAATCCTGGTAATGGTCTGTAGTATTTATGTATAACGCCCATTGTTTCATAGCAAGACTTAACATCGGGTACAATTATACGTAGTGCTACGAGATCATATACGCGATTGGGGTCCCTGTCGTATTTTAGAAGTTTACGATGTAAGCTGAAGAGGTGTTTAACGCGTGAGTCAATATTAATTATTTTTATACCGGCCAGAAGTACACGTTTTTTTATTTCTGGCTTAATCTCGTCAATGTACTTCTTTCTATGGAGATATTTATCCTTAATCTTATTCATTAGCCACGTGTATTCTTCTGGCTGAGCATATTTAAAGGCTAAATCTTCAAGTTCTCCCGTAAGATCTCCCATACCAAGTCTTTCTGCGATTGGTGCGTAGATCTCCATAGTTTCAATAGCAATTCTCTTTTGATCTTCGGGTGACATGAATTCAAGAGTACTGATATTGTGTAGGCGATCGGCGAGCTTGATGATAATGACGCGAATATCGTCAGCCATGGCGAAGAACATTTTTTTTAACGAGGCTACGTGTGTGGGGTCTTCTAAGTCACCATTTCTACCAATTTTTCTAAGTTTAGTTACGCCTTCAACTAGACTGGCGATCTCTTTGCCAAAATCCTTTCTTATTCTCTCGATCGTGAAATTTGTGTCTTCAGCAACGTCATGAAGAAGGGCAGCAATGATTGTTGGCGTATCCATATTCCAATCGGCCAATATCTCAGCAACTTTTAAAGGATGAGATATATAGTCTTCACCAGATCTTCTTTTCTGTCCAAGATGAGCCCTTTGGGCATAATCAAAAGCCAGAAGTATTTTATCTTTGTCATCCTTAGTATATTTTGGATTTGATATAATTTTCTGAGGAATATCCATGACGTTGTTGACCTGTTAATGGACCAATTGTATTATATCTAGTCATTTCTGGCAATTATACCCATGAAATCCGCTTTTAGCGGATTTCATGGGTATAATAAATAAATATTAAAAATTACTCCTCTTCTTTGTCTTCTTTATCTTCTGTGGCTTCTGCCCATGCTCGATCGTCATTCTCTTTTTCGGCTATCTTGTCAGCTTTTTCCAAGGTAGGATTACGGGCAATCTTCTTAGTATTTTTGCATTTAGGGTAATTAGCACAAGCAATGAACTTACCGAAACGGCCTTTTCTAAAAACCATTTTCCCGCCATCTTTCTCGCAAATTTCCCCAGTTTCTTCTTCTGGCTCTTTATCTTTTTTGTCTTTGAGGATATTTTTACATGTCGGAAAATTGGAGCAAGCGGCAAATCGGCCAAATCGGCCCATTTTATAAATCATCTTGCTACCACACTTATCGCAATCAACACCAACATCTTCTATGTTGGTTACTTCTTCCTTTGTTACTTCTTCGTATTTTTCTTTTAAGTTTTTATCAAATGGCATGTAAAATTCTTTTATTACTGGAATCCATTGCATCTCACCTAAGGCAATGGCGTCAAGTTCTTCTTCCATTTTAGATGTAAATCCGATATCTACAATGGTAGGAAAGTGCTTAACTAGCACATCATTGACCATAATTCCTATCTCGGTAGGGTGAAAATATCGAGAAGGATCTTTAGTAACATAATTACGAGCTACAATTGTAGAAATGATCGGAGCATACGTTGACGGCCGTCCAATGCCTTCTTTCTCGAGAGTCTTAATTAGCGAGGCTTCATTGAAGCGAGCCGGCGGTTTGGTGAAGTGTTGCTCTGGGGTCAATCCTACTAATTCTAATTCGTTGCCCTGTTTAACTATCGGTAAGTCATTCTCAGTAATTTTAACTGGATAAATCTTGAGGAATCCATCAAATTTAATCGTTGAACCGTTGGCTCTGAAATTATACTTTCCAGCGCCGATATCAATACTAGTTGCATCAAATATCGCTTTGGGCATTTGGGAGGCTATAAAACGTCGCCAGATGAGATTATATAGTTTGAATTCTTGTGCTGATAAATAAGCCTTAATACTGTCTGGCGTACGATGAGGATCGGTGGGTCTAACCGCTTCGTGGGCTTCCTGGGCTGATTTAGATTTTGTCTGATATTTTTTAAGCTCATGATATTGTGCTCCAAGATTCTTTGTAATGTAGTCTCGAGCTCCAACGAGTGACTCTTCTGATAGATTTTGCGAATCAGTTCGCATATATGTAATAAGACCTATTGAACCCTCGTCTCCTAGTTCGATGCCTTCATAAAGTCTTTGGGCTAGCATCATTGTTTGCTTGGCTGAAAAATGTAATTTACGAGCCGCATCTTGTTGGAGGGTGCTGGTTGTAAATGGTGCAAACGGTGCTCGTGTGGTCTCGTTTTTATCAACGCTACTGATTATATATTTCGCATCTTTTAGATCTGTTAAAATCTTTTGGGCTTCGCCTTCAGTTTTTATTTCCAGTTTGTCTACGGTCTTATCGCTGATCTTATTTAGAAATGCATCAAATTCACGGTTATCAGTTTTAAACTTTGCCTGAATATCCCAATATTCATCGGCTTTGAATTTTTCTATTTCTCGTTCTTTCTCAACAATTAGACGGACAGCTACTGATTGTACTCGTCCAGCCGAAAGTCCACGGGCAACTTTTTTCCATAGGAAAGGAGAGAGTTTATAGCCTACTAGTCGATCAAGGATACGTCTTGCTTGTTGTGCGTCAACAAGATTTTGATCAAGCTCGCGGGGATGTTCTAGGGCGTGATTAATTGCAGTTTTAGTAATTTCATGGAATACGATCCTTTCTGTGTCTTTTTTAGATTTCTCAATTCCCAAGGCCTTGATAAGGTGCCAAGATATGGCTTCTCCTTCACGATCCTCGTCAGTAGCTAGAATTATTTTATCAGCTTTCTCGGCTAATTTTTTTAGTTCTGAGACGGTTTTTCGCGATTTTGTCGGTATTACATACTTTGGAGTAAAATCATTTTCCGTATCAATACCAAGGTCGCCTTTAGGTAAATCACGAATATGGCCAAAAGAAGATTTGACAACAAAATCCGTGCCAACAAATCGGGAAATAGTTTTTGCCTTAGTAGGCGATTCAACAATTACTAAATTCATTAATTATTATTAAGTATATACTTGCCAGAGTTTAACTGTCTAATTTTGCTCCCAATTTCCATAATTGACAACCTTGTTAATATTTTTGAAGCTTCATTCTGACAGAATTCGATTATGGTGTCAAGATCAGCGGGTCCATGTATGCCGAGGCACTCAATGATTTTTTCTTCTAGTAATCCTTCTGGACTTATAGTTTTTTGATAGATAGATTGTATTCTGAGTTGTCCATATTCTTCGATAATATCATCTGCCGAGATAACAAGTTTAGCACCTCTCTGAATTAGTTTATTGGCACCCAGTGACTTAGGAGAAAATATTGTTCCAGGAATTGCGAAGACGTCTCGATTTTGGTCAAGTGCACAATTAGCTGTGATCAGTGATCCGCTTTTTTCATCTGCTTCAATGACTAATACTCCCATAGATAGTCCGCTTATAATACGATTGCGAGCTGGGAAAGTAAATGCAGTTGCTCGTTTTTCTGATTTGTATTCAGATAGAATTAGACCACCATTCTGGATAATTTGTCTGGCAAGCATAAAATTGGTTTGAGGAGCAATAAATCTATCTTCAATGCTTGATCCCAGAACGGCAATAGTCTTGCCATTATTATCGAGCGTGGATTTATGAGCAATCGCATCAATACCCAGGGCTAGCCCACTGACAATCGTGAGGTTGCTTTCTACGAGTCTTCGAATAATAGTTTGGCAGGCTTCCTTACCATAAGATGTATGTTTCCTAGTACCTACAACGCCGATGCAGTCTGACTTTAAAAGTTCAATATTGCCACGACAATAAATTGCCTTTGGGGCAGAAGGAATATGTTTTAATCGATGAGGATAGATTTTGCTCGAAATTTTTATTTCCGTAATTTTCTCAACAGCCATTGTATAAATATTAAATCAATAGAGAGAAATCGCAAAGTTCATTTTGATATATTCTTAAAACTATGCATATAATTAAGAATAAGCTAAGCAATAAGTATGCATTTATCCGTAATTATTCCAGCCTATAATGAAGAAAATAGAATTGCAAAGACGATAAGGTCAGTTTATGATTTTTTGTCTGGTGAAAACTATGATTATGAGATTCTGATCGTAGACGATGGTTCTCAAGATAAAACGATCCGAGTTGTCGATGATTTAAAAAAAGAGATAGCTAATTTAGAGCTGATTAGCAATAAAAATAATAATGGCAAGGGTTATGTAGTTGGGCAGGGGATGCTCAGGGCCAGGGGCGATATTAGGTTATTCATGGATGCCGATAACGCCACCCCGATCGACTATATAAAAGATGCTGAGGCCTGGATAAACAAAGGTTTTGATGTTGTTATTGCATCTTTGACCGAATCGGGATCCAGGGTAGTGGGCCATGAGATGTGGTATAGAAGATTTCTTGGACGAATCGCAAATATAATAACTCAGATATTGGCGACTCCCGGCATATCAGACACGCAGAGGGGCTTCAAGGTTTTTACATCTAAGGCCGCCGAAGATATATTTTCACGAACGACAATTAAACGTTGGGGATTTGATATGGAAGCATTGGCATTAGCTAAGAAGTTTGGCTATAAAATTAAACCGATACCAATTACTTGGAATAACAATCCAGACTCTCGGGTAAATATTTGGGCTTATCCAAAGACATTACTTGATGCAGCTAAAATTAGATGGAATCTTTGGACTGGAGTTTATAACAATAAATCAAAACGTCATGCTTAATGAATTTCGTCAGGACATTATAACCGGTGAATGGGTTCTCTATGCTACCAATCGCGTTAAGGGTCATATTAAAACCGAGACAGAAGATAAACCATCATCTATAAATGAATGTCCATTTGAGAATCCCCAGAAGAGTGGTAATGAGAAGCCGATCCTAATGCTTAATAATGGACAGAAAGTTGAATGGAGCGAAGACGCAGAATGGACAACGCAAGTTTTACAAAATAAATTTCCAGCCTTAACGCACGGTAAATGTGGGCAAATGAAAATCGATGGTCCATTTAATTCTTTTGATGCCAGCGGACTGCACGAATTGGTTATAACGCGTTCTCATGATAGGCATTTCGCACAGTTCACGAATGACGAAACTTTGGAAGTGCTGAGGTGTTACAAAGAAAGATTAGAGCAGATGGCGAAGGATGATTGTGGCGACTATGTTTTTATATTCCACAATCACGGTAAAAAAGCTGGAGCATCTCAATATCATAACCATTCTCAGATAATGTCTCTACCGATTGTGCCTCATAATGTAATAAAAAATATGCGTGGGGCTGAGGAATTTTATAAAAAGAACAATCAAAAAGTTTTTACGGCATTGTTAAATTGGGAATTGCGAGATCGTAAGAGAGTAGTTTATGAGAACGAAAAATTTATTGCCTTGTGCCCGTATGTTTCAAAAGATTTATATGAGATTAAAATATTTCCCAAAGATGATCATTGTGATTTTAGGCAGACAGATGTGGCTGATTTAGTATATTTTGCAGATGCGCTTAATAAAGTTCTGGCCAGTCTAAATGAAAAGCTTGGAAATCCTGATTATAATTTTTATATTAATACTGTTCCAATATTGAATAATTCATCGGTTAATCACGAATATTTTAGATGGCATCTTGATATTATGCCCCGAGTGAATGTTTTGGGTGGAGTTGAATTGGGCGTAAGTGTCTATGTTAATGTAATTGATCCTAATGATGCAGCCGAACTGCTTAGAATACGATGACGAATCTGATAGCAGTAATCGGTGCTTGGGTTTTAACGATAATCGACAGAATGGGTTATAGTGGTGTCTTTATCTTATCATTAGTTGAGAGTGCTGGGATACCTATACCGTCAGAAGTGGTCTTACCCTTTTCCGGTTTTCTGGTCTTTTTAGGCAGATTCAGTTTTTGGCCGATTGTATTGTTGGCAACGTTTGCAAACTATGTGGGTTCGGTAATCCTTTTCTACGTAGGGAAAAGTGGCGGTAGATGGTTCTTAGAACGATACGGAAAATATGTATTAATCTCTGGTCATGATCTTGAGATTGGAGACAGATGGTTTTATCGCCATGGCGGTAAGATAGCCTTTTGGGGCAGATTATTGCCAGTAGTTAGGACTTTCATATCTCTACCAGCCGGTGTTTCCAGGATGAATTTTAAGAGGTTTTCGCTTTATACTTTATTAGGAGCATTACCCTGGAATTTCGCACTTACCTATATCGGATTAAAAACTGGTACCAACTGGGAAATTCTGAAGAAATATTTTCATATGGCTGATTACATTATCATTAGCCTCGTAATCTTATTGGTAATTTGGTTTATATATAAAAAACAATGGGCAAAAAGGAAAAATTAATAATTTCGAACTGGAAAGATTACGTTCAAACCGAGATTCAGGCCCGGGAGATATTAGATAGCGTTAATGATTATCTAGAGTCACTCTCGGAAACCTTGGAGATACCATTAATCTTTTGCCCGAAGAATGACTTATTGATTTCGGTAGCTGAATTACTAAAGAAGTCACACTTAGAACATAATGCTTTTTTGGGTTCACAAGATCTTCCAGATATAGGAGTGGATGGATTAAAATATACGATCCTGGGTCATTCAAGTCGAAGATACGATTTAGGTGAGACCGATGATGTGGTGAATAGAAAAATAGGCAAAGCGATAGAGGCAGGATTAATACCAGTAGTATGTATTGGTGAAAAGAATAAAGATGATAATGCTGATGAGTTCATTGGGAATCAAATGAGGGCAACTCTTAAGGATTTATCGATTGATCAAGTTAGGAGGTGTATAATTGTTTACGAACCGGTCTGGGCAATTACAAGCGATCTTGGCTCAGATCCCGATGATCCGAGCAATGCCTCTAATAGAATTAATTTTATTAATAATTTCCTAACAGAGAATTGGAATTTAAAACCTGAAAGTTATCCAATAGGGCTTTATGGCGGATCGGTTAGTAGTAACAATGTTAACGCCTTTATGTCCAATGAGGCCTTCTCGGGAGTTTTAATCGGAAGGGCTAGTAGCATAAAGACGGAGTTTCTGAAGATATTGTCAGAAGTAGTTAAATTCTAGGAAGATGAAATCAATAAAGGAAATCGGAGATATCAGAAATAAGAAGATCTTATTAAGAGCCGATTTAGATGTGGCCGTAGCTGAAAATAAAATCATCGAAACGTTTAGAATTGATAGGCAGAAAGAAACTATAGATTACTTGGTTAAAAATGGTGCCAAGCTTGTAATTATTGGCCACATATCGGATATTGATTCTTTCGGACCGATTATAGAACAATTGAATCAATTATGGAGCTGTCGGTTGGAATTTTTACCTAGGTTAACGGATGTAGGGTCTTTTTTAAATAATAGTCAGCTAAATGTTGCTATTTTAGAGAATATAAGGCGTTTTGATGGCGAAAAAGAAAATAGTGATGATCTTGGTAGAAAATTAGCAAACGGATTTGACTTCTACATCAATAATAATTTTGCAGTTTGTCATCGAAGCCATGCATCGGTCGTGGCAGTGACAAAATTTTTACCATCTTATGCTGGATCTCAGTTGATGAGAGAAGTTGAGATATTAACCAAAGCAATTAACAAGCCACGAGCTGGTAAAATAGTTGTGATAGGTGGCGCCAAGACGGAGACTAAAATTCCTGTGATGAAATCTTTTTTGGCAAAATCCGAGAAAATACTAATAGGAGGTGTCGTTGCTAATGATTTTTTGAAGGCTAGGGGATTCGAAGTCGGAAATTCTAAAGTTGATTCGGATCCAGGAAAATTATTCGCAGGCCTGGAGCTTGATAATCCGGCCATAATATCACCAAAAGATTTTGTAATTAGTGATAAAAAGATTCTAGATATTGGGGAGAAAACTATTGAAGAATTTAGCACCATTATTAGATCTGCTCAAATGGTTATATGGAACGGACCATTGGGATATTTTGAAGATGAAAAATTTGCCGATGGTACAAGGAAGATCGCCGAAGCAATTGCCGATGTGCCCGAGTCAATTGTTGGGGGCGGGGATACAATTTCCGCGATTAATAAATTTGGTCTAGCTAACAAGTATACATTTATTTCAACTGGTGGCGGGGCAATGTTAGAATTTTTATCTGGCAATCAATTGCCAGGGTTGGTAGCATTAAATAGATAATGACTAAATTCAAAGAAAACAGAGAGGGGAAGCGAAAAATTAGCGACGATAAGAAAATTGTCGTCTTTTATCACAAGAATTGTTCCGATGGTTTCTGCTCAGCCTGGGTTGCTTGGAGGAAATTTAGAGATGAGGCAGAATATATAGGCATTGATCCGGCAGATAGGGCGCCGATTTTAAGCGGTAAGCAGATATATATGCTTGATGTTGCTTTTATTCCAGATGATCTGAAAAAACTTAAAGAAGATGGTAATAAAATAATAATCATTGATCACCATATAAGTCGTAAGGATATTATAACTCTTGCGGACGAATCCCTATTTGATATAGATCATTCTGGCTGTGTTTTAACATGGTTTCATTTATTTCCCGGAGAACCCATGCCTAGCTTGTTGTCTTACGTAGAAGATATTGATTTATGGAAGTTTAAATTACCTAATACCAAAGAGATTATAGCTTACTTAGAAATTTATGATTTTGGTTTTGATATCTACGATCAACTCGCAGAAGACATAGAGAAGAAAGACAAATTTGCAGATTTTGTTAATAAGGGCTCGAGTATTGTCCAGTATGAAGAAAAACAAGTTGAAAGAATAATTCAGAACAACTCTGAATGGGTTGAGTTTGAGGGCTATCAAATCTTGGCCGTTAATTGTCCGCTGCTACATTCGCAAATAGGATCTAGAGTTAGAGATACATTTCCACCCATGTCCGTCGTTTGGTATTATAAAGATGATCATATTTGTGTTTCATTAAGATCTAATGATACCGTGGATGTGGCGAGAATTGCAGAAAAATTTGGTGGTGGCGGACATGCTAAGGCGGCCGGATTTAATGTGAAATCAGTAGAACAATTTCCTTGGAAATTTATCGGTAAAAAATAAGACTAATAGAAATATGGATAAGATTATTATACATACAGATGGTGGATCCAGGGGTAACCCAGGCGAAGCAGCAATCGGCGTAGTCATAGAAAGTGTATTAACTGGCAAGAAGGAATACGGCGAATATCTTGGTCATGCCACTAACAATCAAGCCGAATATCAAGCGGTGGTCTTTGCATTAAAAAAAGTTAAACAGCTTGTTGGCTCAGATAAATGCAAAGAGGTAGTCGTAGAATTTTATGTTGATAGCGAGTTATTGGAAAAACAGATGAATGGTGAGTATAAAATAAAAGATGAAGACATAAAAGACTACTTTATAGAAATTTGGAATTTGAAAATAGACTTTAAGGAGGTATCTTTCAAACATATTTTGCGCGACAAAAATGAGGCTGCTGATAAGTTGGTCAACCAAGTATTGGACAGAGAATCTGGTAAATTAGCTATATAGTATTAATCTAAATAAGACCATGACTGCACACAGCTAGTCGTGGTCTTTACTTTATAATAAATTAGTGTATAATATGATAACTGGTGAGAGGAGTACAAAGTGGCAAGACGAACGATGGGTGAGATGCAGGTCGCATTTATCGAACTTTTAAAATATATAAACAGTAGTAGGCCAAAGCTCAACTTTACGGGTATCTCTAGGGAAGTTAATAATCGTCTTTTTAAGAATAATAGCGTATCGTTGCCCACTGTAGTGTTATGGATTAATAAACTCATAAGTTGTGGGGCTATATTACGTACTATCGATAATCATCTAGAATTTCCCGATTCTAGGTTGGGAAATATTGACAAAATAACAACGGCTTTATTTTCGAAGGCTCATGGGCGTAAAGACAGATGGGCCATAGTTACAAATATATTTGGTCTGACCAAAGAGAGAGGAGTGATTGATATCACCGATCATATTATTCCTGAAGTTATTGCTACTGTTGAGGCCAAGACTGTCGATACGCAAACTACTGTTTTGAGTCAAGAGATTCGTAAGAGATTGGATGAATTTGCTCATATGAAGGAAGATCTTCTGCGCCTTGAAGCATCTCTTATTGGTGACATGCGAGCGAGAGTTGATGAAATAAGAAAAGAGATAGCATCAATAGAAGCGTATGCCTCTGGAATCATTTGTGACAATTGTAGGGTAATGAGAGCTCGTATTACCAGTGATAGGATTGATATCCAAAGAGCTGCCGATAAATTAAGAGAAGCTCAATCTAGGGCCATTGAGAGAGTTAAGACAGGAGAGACAGCGGTTATCGTGGCCGGCCGAGAGTAGTCGGTATCACAGGGGGCACGGGCTCCCTTTTATTTTACGCTAAAATATGCTATAATATACTTGTCCTTGTAAACTAGGCAATTACTCTCATCGAAAGATGGGGGAGGAAAGTCCGAGCACTACTCCGCGAGCGTAAGCGAGCGGATAAAACGGTAGCGGGTAACGCCCGTCGCCAGCGATGGTAGAGGTGCGAGCAGAGACGCCTTACTTCGAAAGAAGGAGGAAGCTAATACCCAAACTTTTGTCATAATGTCATTAGTTAATGCTTAGTCTTGGTTGGGGCTTATAAAACCAAGAGTGAAACGGCTAAATCCTTACTGGGGTGCAAGATCAGCGTTTTCGTCATTTGGCGAATTCGAAAAGTTAGATCGCTATAGGTCAATAGTAATATTGATCATAGATAAATGATTGTCCTCGACAGAACTCGGCTTATTGTTTACAAGGATACTTAAAAATCGCCATATGGCGATTTTTAAGTATTAAATTGAATAAAACTTTCATTTATGCTAATTTTGCCTCAAGAAGTGTGAAACTATGGTCAGTCTCATATTATGAAAAAATCCGACCTGTTTTTTAATGTTACTCGATTACCTGCGGACTTTATTATGTTATTACTCGCGGGCATGGTTACCTATCTACTAAGAACAAGAATTCTGGCATCGGTTAGGCCGGTTCTTTTTCAATTTAATCTATCATTATCTGACTATTTATATTTAACAGTTTTTGTTTCTGTATTATTTATTATTGCTTATGCTATTTCCGGACTTTACTCAATGGAAGTTAAGATGGGAAGAGGCGAGGAGCTATCTAAGATTATCGTGGCATCTTCGGCTGGTATCATGTTGGTTATAATCTTCATCTTTTTGAGACAAGAGTTATTTAACTCAAGATTCTTAGTCCTAGGTGGTTGGTTCTTCGCAATAGTATTTGTATTTATTGGCCGCCTTATAGTCAGATTGGTTCAAAAAATCTCTGTGGTTAATTACGATTTTGGCATCCATCGTCTAGTAGTTATTGGTCAGGATAGAGCTACTAAGCAAATAAGTGAAAATATAAAAGAGAATCCAGCTTTTGGATATCGTATTGTGGCAGAATTAAGTAATCCCAGCCCAGACGAATTAAATAAAACCAAAGATATAGACGAGATTATACTGGCTGATCCTAATTATCCATCAGATAAAATCGTCGAATTAATAGATTATTGTCATGATAACCATATTATTTTTAAATTCATCCCAAATCTCTATCAAACCCTAACAACTAATTTTAGTTTCGATATTATTGGTGATTATCCGATTATTGAATTAAAAAGAACGCCCATGGATGGCTGGGGAAAGGTTGCGAAGCGGTTAACAGATGTTGTGTCTGGTATTGTTGGCATCGTTATTCTATCCCCAATTTTTTTAATTGTGGCCGTGTGCGTCAAATGGGATACAGCCGGACCAGTTTTTGTAAAATTAAAAAGGATAAGCAAGAATCGAGAGTTTGATCTATTCAAATTTAGATCAATGGTTAAAAATGCCGAAGAACTCAAGCCTTCTCTGGTGGAATTAAATGAAAGAAAAGATGGTCCATTATTCAAAATGAGAAATGATCCAAGAATAACTCGCGTGGGTCGAATAATCAGAAAATATCGGATAGATGAGATTCCTCAATTTTGGAATATTCTCATTGGCGATATAAGTTTAGTCGGTCCGCGACCTCATCAACCCGACGAGATTAGTAAGTATGCCAAACATCACAAGAAAGTGTTGGCAATAAAAGCTGGAGCAACGGGCTTGGCACAGGTATCAGGTAGTTCTGATTTACCATTTGATAAAGAGGTGGCCCTAGATGTCTTTTATATAGAAAACTGGTCAATCATTTTAGATATTAAGATAATTTTTAAAACATTGTTCAAGGTCTTTACTGATAGAACTGCAGTGTAGATCGCCAAAGTCTGAGACTTTTAATCACACGGCTGTATATCCTACTAAATATCAGCCTCTATCTCGCGCCGTCGCGCTGCGATAGTCTCTTAAAAGTCTCAGACTTGGCACTCGTCTGCGTAGTATATAATTAACGACTCTTAGTCATATTGAAGAGGCTTACGGAGCCTGACGAGGTGAGTAAGAGATGCTTTTTCAGCAGAAAAAGACAGCGTACTCTTCAATATGGCTAAGCAGAGTAGGCCATAGAATCAATTATGAAGATAGCTTTTGTACATGAATATTTAAACCAATTCGGTGGGGCTGAAAGAATGCTCCAGGCTTTGTGCGCAATATTTCCGAATGCGCCAATTTATACCCTAATGTATGATCGTTCTGCTACAGGAGGTATTTTTGATGGAAAAGAGATTAGGACTTCATTTCTTCAAACATTTCCATTCGCCCGCAAGCATCATCACTTATTCCCGTTGTTAATGCCTCTTGGTATTGAGCAGTTTGATTTTTCAGAGTTTGACGTAGTTTTGTCTATCTCGGCATCTTTTGCTAAGGGTATTATTACTAAGCCTTCAACGCAACACATTTGTTTGTGCCTAACACCAACAAGATTTCTTTGGGACAATAGTCAGAAATTTATTGATGGCTTTGGTTATCCCGTCTTCATTAAAAAATTAATCCCGCCATTTCTTACGTACCTAAGAATCTGGGACAGAGAAGCGGCATATAGAGTTGATGAGTTTTGGGCTATTTCTAAATTCGTCCAAGAAAGAATTAGAAAATATTACAATACTGACTCTCGAATAGTTTATCCGCCAGTTAATATCTCAAAATTTAATCTATCCAAGGAGAGAGAAGATTATTATCTTATGGTCGGTCGCCTTGTATCTTATAAGCGATTTGATCTGGCGATTTCGGCTTTTAATAAATTGGGCTATAAATTAAAAATTGTCGGAGTGGGGCCAGAGATGAGGCGTTTAAAAAAAATGGCTGGAGCTAAAGTCGAATTCCTGGGATTAGTTTCTGATGAAGAATTAGCAAGCTACTATGCGAGATGTCAGGCACTAATTTTTCCGCAGGAAGAAGATTTCGGTATCGTGCCACTTGAAGCCATGGCGTCAGGTCGGCCAGTTATCGCATTTCGTGGCGGAGGTGCCTCGGAAACAATTATTGATGGCAAAACTGGAGTATTTTTCGATGAGCAGAACGAAGAATCATTAATTGGGGCAATTAAAAATTTTAAGCCAGATGCCTTTAATCCTAATGTTTGTCGCTCCCAGGCTCAAAAATTTGATATAAGTAGATTTAAAGAAACAATTATAGAATCATTTAAATAATTGTTATGACCATAGGTGTTGACATCAGATTATTGGCTAGTAAGTATAAAAGCGGTATTGAAGAATATCTTGAAAATCTCTTGTCGAATATGATTCCGCTAGATCCAAAGATTGAATATAAATTATTTTATAATTCTTTTAGAAAACCATTGCCGGAATATAATTGGCTTAAATTATCTAATGTCACTGTTTTCGATCTCAGAATTCCCAATAATTTATTATTTCTGTCGGGGAGATTATTTAATAGGCCCTACATTGACAAGCTCTTGGGTGGAGTTGATGTTTTTTTCTCGCCCCACTTTTTTATCGCGCCATTGAGTAAAAAGTGTCGCCGCGTTACGGCTATTCACGATTTATCCTTCAGCTTATTTCCGAATTTTTTCTCATCACGTCATAGATTTTGGCATAAGTTCGAGATGACACCTGCGAGGCAGGCTAGATATTCAGATAAGATTATCGCCGTATCAGAATCAACCAAACAAGACCTAACTCGTTATTATGATATTGATCCAGCCAAAGTCCAGGTAATCTATTCGGGAGTTTCAGAGAAGATAACAAGACAAACAGATAGAGATCTTGAGATATTTAGACTCAGTAAAAAATTACCAGAAAGATTTATCTTATTTCTTGGCAAACTGGAACCACGCAAAAACGTCTCAGCTATTATTCGTGCGTTTAATAGGATTAAATTAGATAAATCTTTTCACGATTTGCATCTGGTAATTGCTGGAGCAAGAGGGTGGCTATGTGATGAACTTGACGATGTGGCTAGGCAGTCGCCGTTTACCAATCAAATAATATTCGCTGATCAAATCAATGATTACGATAGGAGCTTCTACTATGGTCTGGCTTCGGTTTTTATTTATCCATCATTTTTTGAGGGTTTTGGTTTCCCACCAGTAGAATCTATGGCCTGCGGTACTGCCGTTATTACCTCAAATCGTTCGTCTCTTGGAGAGGTTGTGAGTGATGCGGGAATTATTATTGAGCCTAATAATATTATGGAAACTGCTTTTTGGCTGAAGAAATTATTGAGCGATCAAGGATTGAGAGATCGATTTATCAAAAAAGGATACGGGCAGGCTGCTAGCTTCAATTGGTCAGAGACTGCCAAGAAAACCCTAGATTTAATTATCAACGCCTAAAAGAACTCCTGCTTAGTGTATAATTAAGTCAGATGCCCCCAAATAATCGCAAATTGATAGGGGCGATATTTGACGTAAGGCCCGTAGATAAAAACGGGAGGCTTGATGTTGTCAAAATGGAAAACATTGAGCCGGTCCTACGTCTTAAAGAAGATAGTCCAAATAGATATAAACTTGAATCTACGACATGGCATGAAAATAATAATATCAGCATAAGAATTGCCCCATTAGGAAAAGATAGAAAAAAAGGTGATCTCAACGATAATCTGGTAGTTTCTGATGTTAGCAGGGCGGCCTATGTCACAGAGTTAGAGGAAGGGCTTAATCAACGAGACAACTCTATGATAGAACTCTCAAATATTGGAGCCAGATTCGTCAACAGTAATAATACAAAATCTAAGTCAAGAATCAGACCGATTACACAGAATTATAAAGGGGCATTATCTAAGATCGGTGCCAGCAGTTATGAGAATGCCCAGCATGCACGAATTATTGCAGAAATAGGCAAGCGGCCAATCCTTGAATCAGAAGAGTCTCGTGTCCCTGATTCCATGGAAATATCGCCATCAGTATCCGAAAGGGCAGTGCTAACAAATAATCTTGGTCCAGGTGATATTAGAAAAGCGGAAGTTGATCTTTGGCTAAGTCATCTTCAAAAAAACAGGATGGTATTGAGAGAGATCAATTCACGAAAGGATTCCTTCACCTCCCGTCTAAAAAACGCTTTTTTCCCACAGAAATTACTAGTTGTTTCTGCCATATTAATTATTGGTGGAGCGGTAGCTTACTATGGCTATGGATTGAAAGATAATATAGTTAGAGATAGTAATTCAGCCGTGCAGAATTTAGAAGATGCGAAAAGCCAAATTGTAAAAATGGATTTTTCTAGTGCGGCTGGTAGTTTTACTAAGGCTTATGAGGATTTCTCAAAAGCTAGCGAGAATTTGAACTTTATGGGAGCGAGTATTGGTTCACTTTTAGCAGATCTGCCAGGAGCAAACAAGATAAAGTCTGCCAACAATATTCTTGAAGCTGGTAAGTTGTTAGCTGATTCGGGGCAAGTTATGGCGCAATCGATGGATTTCATTGCTAAGTCAGGATCTATTCTTAATCCTGCGAGTGATGCAAATGAATCTATGGCAAAAATGCTCAATTCACTAAAAAGCGGTTTGGCCGTAACTCAACGCAATTTGCAAAAGGCCGATGTTCTTCTAGCTAGCGTTGACGCACAATCACTGCCTGAAGATAAAAGAGCTAGCTTTGAGGATCTTAAATCAAAATTGCCAATATTTAATGATCTTATCGCGATGAGCGTTGACTATTCGGGTTTTCTCGGAGATTTAGTGGGTGTTAGGGGTGCAAAGAAATATTTACTACTGTTCCAGAATCCAGCTGAGCTTAGGGCAACGGGTGGTTTTCCTGGTAGCTATGGCACGATATCTTTCCAAGACGGTCAGCTAAAAGAATTTTTTGTTGATGATATTTATAATTTAGACGGACAACTAAAGGACAATATTGTGCCTCCAGCTCAGATGCAACATATTACTCCGACTTGGGGTATGCGTGATGCTAATTGGTTCATCGATTTTCCTACTTCTGCCAAAAAAATAATGTGGTTTTATAAAAAAGAAAGCGGTACTGACGTTGATGGTGTTATAACATTTAGTCCCACAATTGTTGCCAAAATATTAGATATCGTTGGTCCGATCGAGATGCCTGAATACGGATTAATATTAGATGGCAAAAATTTTGCATCAGAGATTCAAGATGAAGTTGAATATGGAAAAAATCGCACACAGCCTAAGCAAGTTCTAAAAGATATGGCCCCTAGATTGTTGGCTAAAATGTACCTAGCCGATAAAGATGAGTGGATGGCTGTGTTCAATGTGCTTATTTCGAGCATGGAGAAAAAGGATGTACTAATGTATTTTAAGAATCTAAGTCTCCAAAGTTTTGCCTATGACAAAGGATTCACTGGTCATGTACAAGTGACTGATGATGACTACCTTATGGTCAACATTTCTAATATCAAAGGATCCAAGACAGATAATGTGACAGATACTTCTATTAAAATAAATACAAAATTAGAGAATGGCAGTGCGATGCACAGGCTAGTAATTATTAGAAAGAATAACGGGGGAGACCAAAAATACGGTTTCTATAACAAATCAAATCCAGCCTATATCAGGGTACTAGTGCCTGAAGGCTCAGAACTTTTAAGTATTAATGGCAATTCAAATCCAAGTTTTAAGCCGCTAGTCAGTTACAATAAGTCGGACTTTAGAAAAGATGCTGATCTGGTTAACTTAGAGTCATCGGCCAATTATGATTTAGATAAAAATGTTGCCATACAGAAAGAATCAGGGAAGACCGAATTTGCGTTTTGGATGATCGTTGATCCCAAAGGAGAGCAGACCGTGGAGATTGAATACTCAACACCTCTCCGTCCCGTGACTACTAGTTATGAATTATATATTCAAAAACAACCAGGGTTAGTTATCGATAATTTTGAATTTTCTTTGGATGGTCAAAATATATCCAATAAAATCGAATCTACTCCGGTATTGAATAAAATTGGTGACCGCTATATCTTAAATGGGTCGCTAGAAAATGATTTGCCGATTAAACTAAACTTTGAATAAATTAAAGCAGATATTCGGCGGATACTCGAGTAAGATATATCAAGCTGGGATAATTCTGGCTTTTTTTAGTTTGGTTTCGCGACTAATTGGCTTATGGCGTGATCGCATTTTAGCCGGAAACTTTGGTGCATCAACGTCGCTAGATATATATTACAGTGCTTTTAAAATCCCTGATTTTATCTTTAATCTTATAGTTCTTGGTGCGGTATCATCTGCCTTCATTCCAGTTTTTATTGAGAAGTATCGTTTTGACAAGGTTAGGGCTTGGTATTTGGCTCAAAATTTCTTGTCTGCCATTTTTGTAGTAGTACTTGCAGTATGTTGTCTTGTGTTTATTTTCATACGACCCCTAACTTTTATTTTTATCCCTGGATTCAGTGGGGCCGACAGAGAGTTGGCAATTTCGCTAACTCGGCTAATGCTATTAAGTCCGATCATTTTTTCATTTAGTACGGTAATTGGTTCAATCCTCCAGGCAGTAGAAAGATTCTGGGCTTATGCCGTCGCACCTATATTTTATAATCTGGGTATCATAATTGGTGCAGTCTATTTCGCTCCTTTCGTTGCAAGCCACGGATATCCTGAAGTTTATGGTTTGGGATTGGGCGTTATTCTAGGAGCTTTGATGCATTTTTTAATTCAACTGCCGGCAGTACTGAGGGTGGGTTTTAGATTTAAGATTTTGTTTGACTGGGCTGATGATGGTTTGAGAAAAATATTTAGATTGATGATCCCCAGAACAATCGGTCTAGGTGCCTATAGTATTGATTCGATTGTTACTAATGCTATCGCTTCAACTATGACTACTGGCAGTATCGCTATGTTTAATTTTGCCAATAATCTTCAATTTGTACCCATATCAGTCATAGGCATCTCAATGGCCACAGCTGTTTTCCCGTCATTATCATTTCATGCTTCTGGCCAAGAGAAATTTGAATTTAACAGAAAATTAAACAACGCATTAAAAAATACTTTTTTTGTTGTTCTGCTATTGGCGGTTATAATAGCAATCTTTAGTCCGTTTTTAACGCAATTATTATTTGGTAATGGTCTATTTTCTGACCAGAATGTTAGACAAACGGCCACAATTTTAAGTATATTCATGATTGGTGTCGTTGCACAGAGTCTGGTGCCAATTATCTCGCGTGCTTTTTATGCGATTCAAAATACGCGAATGCCCGTGATCATATCAATTGTTACTATTATTATTAATATTTGCCTTGGATTATTATTCTCATTTGTTTTCCATTGGGGTGTACGTGGCTTAGCTCTGGCTTTTTCTATTTCTGGTAATTTTAATTTTATTACCCTCTGGGTCATGTTTTATAAATCATTTAAGAAGTATTAATACTTAAGTGACTATACTTCACAAAAGTAAGCCGTTCTAGTATAATTTTGCCATGGTTATCGAAAGACGTAACTTACAGCACATATCTGATCTGGAAGATATACCCAGAAAGCCAGAGGCCATATATGGCAAAGAGGGGCATATAAAACCTTCTTTTTTGCAGAAATTTGCCTTAGCATCATTGGAAGCTGATGCCCAAGCGCTTGAAATAATGAGTTCGCGTAGAAGACTTACTCAGTCAGATCGTGATCAAATAGAGAGCTTGAGAAAAAGAGCCGCAATTCTTAGGCCAAGCATTTCCAATACTGGAATGGATAGTCATCAATATATTGAATCCAGAATTCATGCAATGCAGTGTTCTAAGTGTAGAGAAGAAGTGGAGAGGATTAAGGGAAATCTTCCAGTAGGCACTCTTCCTTTCTAGCTATATCACATGGGCCACTTGGCCCTTCTTTAATCTTATGAATATACGTAACTTTTGTATTATTGCGCATATCGATCACGGAAAATCGACCCTAGCGGATCGTTTTTTGGAGTTGACTGGAACTGTAGAAAAAAGAAAGATGCATGAGCAATATCTAGATACCATGGATCTGGAGAGAGAGCGCGGAATCACCATTAAGCTTCAGCCAGTGCGAATGAAATATAAATACATGGATGAGGATTATATCTTGAATTTAATTGATACGCCTGGTCACGTTGACTTTTCTTATGAAGTATCTCGCTCCTTGGTGGCGGTTGAAGGTGCAGTTCTTTTAGTTGATGCGACTAAGGGAGTACAGGCGCAGACTTTAGCTAATCTACATTTGGCGCAACAGCAGAAATTAAAGATCATCCCAGTTATTAATAAAATCGATATGCCTAATGCCCGTATCGAACATGTTAAAGAAGAATTGGCATTTTTATTATCGATTGAACCCGAAGAAATAATTGAAGCATCTGGAAAAAGTGGAGAGAATGTCGAACTAATTCTTCAAAAAATAATTAGAGATGTACCACCGCCAGATATTAAACAGGATCATACTGTATTAAAAGCCTTGGTTTTTGACTCAACATTTGACGCTTATAAAGGAGTTATTGCTTTTGTGCGTGTCTTTGGCGGTTCTGTTAAGCGTGGAGATAAAATAGCGGCCTTTGCCACTAAGGCTAAGGCAGAAGTGCTTGAAGCTGGATATTTTTCTCCTTCGTTAGTGGCAGCTAAAGAAATTCATAATGGCGAGATTGGCTATATCGCAACGGGTCTAAAAGATCCTGGCCAGATCAGAGTAGGAGACACCATCACAATTCAATCGGGACAGGAACAGTTTGAACCACTGGCTGGCTATAAGGAACCAAGGCCGATGGTTTTCGCAAGCTTTTTCCCTGGAGTAAGCGATGATTATGATTTATTGAAAGATGCTTTGTCAAAATTGAAATTAACCGATGCATCGTTGATTTATGAGCCGGAAGCCTCGGCCGGTCTCGGCCGAGGCTTCCGTGTTGGTTTTCTAGGTATGCTTCATGTGGAAATAATATCAGAGAGACTGAAGCGTGAGTTTGGACTAAATTTAATCATTTCAACGCCTTCCGTAGAATACGCTGTTAAACTGACAAATGGAGATGAAGTGAAAGTTCGTTCAGCAGCTATGCTACCTGATTTTTCGCGTATTACTCAAATTGCCGAACCAGTTGTAGATCTTGAGATTATTACTCCTACGACATATCTGGGTAATGTCATGGAATTAGTCGCTGGTTATCGTAATACATATAAGGCTACAGACTATCTTGGCAAAGAGACAGCAGTCATTAGTTATCGTGTACCCTTATCAGAAATTGTTACCGATTTCTATGATAAACTCAAAAGTGTTTCGTCTGGTTATGCTTCAATGAGTTACGAGCCAGGAGAAATGCAAGTTGCCGACTTAATCCGCCTAGATATTCTTATCGCTGGCGATATTGTTGAACCATTCTCAAAGATTATTGCCAAAGAAAAAGCTTTTTATGAAGGTCGCTATATGGTGGCAAAGCTAAAAGAGGTGGTTCCGCCCCAATGGTTTCAAGTTACCATCCAGGCTGCTATCGGTAGTAAGATCGTAGCCAGAGAAGATATTCGTGCTCGCCGAAAAGATGTCACCGGATATCTATATGGTGGAGACATAACTAGAAAGATGAAACTTTTAGAAAAACAGAAAAAGGGCAAGAAAAGAATGAAAGAAACTGGCAAGGTAAATCTCCCCCAGGAAGTATTTTTGAAGATGCTCAAGCGTTAGAACTGGACAACTTCGGTTACGCGTGATACTATGTGCGAGGTTCGTTTTTTGGAGCAATCAGGGACATGCACGGTTCGAATGTGAATGGATTGTCGTCGGGAGTTACTGGCAAAGGCTTTCAACTGTCGAGCGGACAAAGAGCCCCAGATTTTATCGAGCGAGTTAGCCAATTAGTTAAGCGACGGCGCAGGGTTATTAAAATGCTCGAGCTTGCTAAGAGAGCTGGGGCTAATTTTATCGGTGTTCCGCGGATAATTTCGGACAGGCCGACAGTCGTCTGTATCGGTATGAGCTTGCTCTCATTAGATCGTAGCCAGGGCGATCCTTATCAATTTTATCATGCATTCGACCACGATTTAGCTAGGAGGCTTGAGATTATTATGAGAAGGAGACATGTTATTATCGTGCAGTAAAAGAGCGCCTTCGGCGCCTTTTTAAATTATCAGAATTAGTTTAAAATGAGATTACAATAGAGCTGGAAGTGCCAGAAAACCAACCATTGAAATAGCCACAATAGCTGAGATAATAATCCATATAATTCTAATTGTATTACGATTTAACATATGAATTTAAGAGATAACGAGACAATCTATAAGATTGTCAGAAAACATTGGGTCGATTTACTGAGCATGGTTGTCGTAACTGCGCTAGTTATTACCGTAGTAATTATGGCAAACATCTATGTGAATTTTAACTTCTTTGGATACAATTGGCAAGTTTATTACAGTATTCTGGCTATCGTATTTATTGTGGATGCCTACTTAGTAATTGTGTGGAGATTAAACTTAGTTTGTGTCACAAATCAGCGCATTGTTTATCAACGACAACTTAGCTTATTTAATAGACGAGTGACGGAAGTTCTTTATAATGATATTAGCGATGTAACATTCTCTCAGAACGGTCCGTTAGCTATGAGTTTCAATTTTGGCGACATATCAATACGAACAATTGGTGACGCCGATGTTTCATTTGGCATGGTACCCGAGCCGGAAAGAGTTATAGAATTAATTAATCAGATTAAATTAGAGATATCAAATGGTTCGATCAATCCTAAGATCTAAATATTTTGCACCAATTGTTGTAGTACTCATTTTTTGGTTGGGCTTGGTAATAATCAAAACCCATAACCAGCGGGCTGATGTTGATTCTAGGGTTAGCGATCTAGAGGGCAAGGCAAGCGATATTGAAAGGGCAAATCGTTATATTGAGAAATTATTGACTTATATTAAAACTCCAGAGTTTCTTGATCGTGAGGCGAGAATCAGGTTAAATTATATGGCGCCCGATGAAAAGGTAGCCTATGTTTATACGGATAGAAATGCTAAAATCGAAATCCAAGAATCTGCAAAAGATGAAGGAAAGACTATGAACATTTTTCAAAAATTCTGGCAATGGCTGACTGGTAAATAAGAATGAGTTAATCCTTTGAGGTTTTGCGGGCCTGCCCGCCGAAGCTCCGAAGGAGCGTAGGCGGGTGTAGTACAGTGGTAGTACGCTTGCTTCCCAAGCAAAGAACGGGAGTTCGATTCTCCTCACCCGCTCATTTTATTAGACAAAATGAGCGAGGCTCGCCCAAGCCTTGCTTGGCGGCCCGCTCAAGGTAATTAATCAAAATGATCAAAAATAAGACAATTGAATTTAAATCTGAGAAAGATACTCAGTTTATCGATATAACTGATGAGGTGAAGAAGTTTATTATTGAGTCAAATATTAAAGACGGATTAGTAAATGTTCAAACGCTTCATACGACGACGGGCATGCTGGTTAATGAGAATGAGCCATTGTTATGGGGAGATTTTGAGAGGCATTTCGAGAAGATAGCAGAAAAAGGAGCTGGCTATGGTCACGACAATATGAATATCCGCACAGTTAACGTATGCGATGACGAATGTGCTAATGCTCATTCTCATTGCCGAGCTTGTCATTTGATGTCCAATGTCACATTAAATGTAGTAGATAGCAAGCTTCAATTAGGCCGTTGGCAGAGGATTATATTTGTAGAACTTGATAGACCCAGAGACAGATCGTATCAGATGTTAGCAATGGGGGAATAGATAAAAACATTTTGCCGCCTTAGCTCAGCTGGTAGAGCAATACTTTCGTAAAGTAGAGGTCCCGAGTTCGAATCTCGGAGGCGGCTCCAAGTTTTCAATCGTCTCGTGATTGTGCTAGGCTTAGTATATGGAAACACAAAATAATAGCTTGCCAAGAGATGTTTTTATGTATCTTTTGGCTGTAATTACCCTGGTCGCAAGTTGTATCGCGTTGGGTTCGGTGTTGTTTGATATGGTTAATGTCTATCTGCCAGATGTTACGCAGGCTGGTAGTTGGTATTTCCAAAGCATACTCTCATCCCTTCGCATGGGATTGGCCACACTAATTATAGTCTTCCCAATCTTTGCGTGGCTAACGAGAGCTCTCAATAAAGACATAGAGGCCTCTCCAGAAAAGAGAGAGTCAAGAATTAGAAAATGGCTTCTGTATTTTACTTTGTTTGTGGCGGCGCTATTTGTTATCGGTGACCTAGTCTCGGTTTTGAGAAGTTTCTTGAACGGCGAATTAACGACTAGATTTCTAATCAAGTCGGCTATAATTCTAGCCATTGCTGGATCGTCATTCTCTTACTACCTATCATATTTACGCTGGCAGAATATTAAATGGGCCAATATATTAAGCAAGATAGTAATTGTAGTAGTTATTGCTTCTATAGTCTTTGGATTCTATATCAGCGGATCTCCTCTGAAGTCAAGGAATGAGAGGATGGATCAGACGCGCATCTCAGATCTTCAGAATATTCAACAGCAGATTGTAAATTATTGGCAATCTAAGACAAAAATTCCAACAACACTAGGCGAGTTAAATGATTCAATATCTGGTTTTATTGTTCCGGTAGATCCGGAGACTGGTATGAGTTATGACTACAAGGTTGGAGCTATTGTGGCTGGATCTAAGACAACATTTGAGCTTTGCGCTACTTTTAAGACTGCTAGTATTGTGAATACTTTTGCACCGGCACCAACGCCTGTCAAAATGGGCTTAATTGATCCTTATAGTGGTGCTGATAACTGGGATCACTCAAGTGGCAGGTCTTGTTTCTTTAGATCAATTGATCCTCAGCTTTATCCTCCAAGGATCAAGTAATGAAGTTATAATTAGATAGATTATCACAGGTGAGCGCCTATGGCGCTCACCTGTTTGTATTGACAGCTATCCAGATATAATTTAGGATATATCAATTGTTCTTTGTCATGGAGGTCTAGGTGGGAACAATTACGGCCGTCGAGCCGAAGATCTATCTGGTCATTGCGCCAAGTCAGTATATACTGGCAGCAACATTCATGAGATTTCAAGAATATTATGAATCTTCTGAATTTAAGGGCAGGATCTTTGCGGTCGAGGAATATATGGATTGGTATGCCAAAGTTTATGGGAATTTTACTTATTTTGAAGACTGGCATGGGTTTAATGTTCCAGCACATGCATTCGATCCTTTTCTAAGTCATAAGTTCGATCCGCTCACAAAGAAAGAGCAGATCTTGATAGATAAACTACACAAATCTGGCTTGGACTTATTAAATGACTACGTGATCGGTCTTACCGAGAGAGATGTTCATAGGAAGCCAACATTGGAACATGAGTATACCCATGGCCTTCTTGCTAAGAATAAGCATTTCCGTGACGAGATGGTGGCGGTTATTATGCGGTATCACTGGGCGCCCATAAGTAAGATTTTAGAAGAGATGAGTTACGATAAGAGCGTTTGGCTCGATGAGGTCATTGCCTATTTCCTAACTGGTCCTGGTAAAGAGTTTAAGGCTATTGTCGGTGAATATCGGGAGATGCGATTTATGCTTGGCCGAACTTTTAAGCATGTTTGTGGCTATTCTATCTTAGGGGCAAGGTCAACGCAATATATCTTAGATCGAGTCCACGTGATTAAGCTGTAAAATTCTTAATTCCGAGCGGCGCGAAGCGCCGCTCTTTAAATTGAAAAAATGACATAAAAAGCGTAATATTAAATTACAAATGGAAATTGCAAAAAATAAGGTTTTGATGGGAATTTATGCTGGAGCTGGTGGCGTGGATGCACAAGATTGGGCCTCAATGCTTCTTAGGATGTATCAAAGATATGCTCAAAAAAAGAATTGGGCATTTGTTGTGCTTTATGACTCTCTGGGTGAGCAAGGCGGTATTAAAACCGCTTCTATTGAAATTACTGGCCCTGACGTTTATGAAAAATTAAAACAGGAAAATGGCGTCCATCGCTTAGTCAGGATATCTCCTTTTTCGTCAAAGCAATTAAGGCATACATCTTTTGCATTAATTGAGATAATGCCAGAAATTCAATCGCAGGATGTTAAGCTGGAATCTAAGGATCTAAAAATAGATACATTTCGTTCTTCTGGCCCTGGCGGGCAGAATGTTAATAAACTTGAGACGGCTGTGCGTATTACGCATATTCCAACAGGTCTAGCCGTTGCTGTTCAATCTGAAAGATCGCAGGCTCAAAATAGGGAAAAAGCTATGCAATTACTCTATGCTAAGCTATTGAAGAAAGTAGATGACAAGAAAGCCAAAGAAATATCAGACCTTAGGGCTGAGCCAGGTACAATAGAATGGGGAAGTCAGATCAGATCATACGTTTTGCATCCTTATCAGATGGTTAAGGATCATCGGACTGGCGTAAAGGTGTCACAACCTGATAGAATACTAGATGGGGATCTTGATAAATTAATTCAATGATAAAACTTAAGCACATATCTACTATTTATGAAGATGATTTCATGGCTCTCAAGGATATTAATCTTGAGATCAAGCATGGCGAATTTGTTTCCTTGGTTGGCCCCTCTGGTGCTGGTAAATCAACTCTTTTAAAAATATTGACCAGAGAGCTTCTCGCTAATGACGGAGAAGCAATCATTGATGGGGTCAATTTAGCTGAATTAGATAGCGATGACATACCATTCTTGCGTCGGAAGATAGGCACTGTCTATCAAGATTTCAAGCTCTTGTCAGCCAAAAATGCCTTCGAGAATGTCGCTTTTGCTATGGAGGTGTGTGGGGCAAGCGATGAGGATATAAATAAAGACGTCCCTAAGTTGCTAAGTATTGTCGGTTTGTCAGATAAGGCTAATAATTTCCCCCATCAAATGTCAGGCGGAGAAAAACAAAGATTGGCTATTGCTCGAGCCTTAATTCATAGACCCAAGATGATATTAGCCGACGAGCCAACAGGGAATCTGGATATGGTTAATACTTATGATATTGTTAAGCTATTGTTGAAAATTAATGAACTAGGCACGACGATTATTCTGGCGACCCATAATCGAGAAGTTGTTAATACAATCGGCAAGCGCGTCATATCTATGGAAATGGGTAAAATCGTTCGCGACCAAATCGTACAAGGTAAATATATAATTTAATAATTATGAATTACAGAGATACTCTCGAAAAAATAATAGCGCATGGGTGGACCAATTTTAAACGCAATAGCTACTTAAGTATCGGCACAACTGGTGTTATGACGCTGGTCTTACTACTTTTTGCCGGATTAATGAGTTTGAATTTCCTCTCAACAAAAATCGTTGAAAGTTTACAGGACAAAGTTGATATATCCGTCTATTTCAAAACCGACTCCACTGAAGAAGAGGTCATGCTGATCAAGAAAGATTTAGAAAATAATTCTTTAGTAAAAAGTGTTGCCTATATTTCCAAAGATAAAGCTCTTGAGGATTTTAAAAAACTTCATGCCGGCGATCCATTAATTCAAGAATCCCTGGCCGAGTTATCTGAAAATCCTCTCCAGCCGGCACTCAATATCAAGGCTGTTGATCCAATGAAATTCGGTGATATAGTAACCTTTCTTGAGGGTAACAAGTTTCGAAGTTTTATAGATAAAATAAATTACTACGAGAATGAGGCGGTCATTTCAAGAGTCCAGAGTATTACTAATGGTGTCCGCAATTGGGGACTGATTATCAGCTTATTATTGGCTCTAGTGGCGATTATGGTCACATTTAATACTATTCGTCTCACAATCTATAATCAGAAGAATGAGATTGAAATTATGCGTTTGGTTGGAGGCTCCAACTGGCATATCCGCGCGCCTTATCTAGTCGAAGGTTCTCTTTATGGTATTTTAGCAGTAGCCGTTACGCTAATAATTTTCTATCCTGTAGTTTTTCTGATTTCTCCTAAGCTTGGCGTTTTAATCCCGGGAGTCTCGCTGGTGGGTTATTTCTTCAGTAATGCCATCCAATTTATTTTGTTACTTTTGGTTATCGGTATTCTTCTGGGTGTCGCCTCTAGCGCTATCGCCATCAGAAGATTTTTAAAGATTTAATATATATCATCTCGGGACCCCTAAAAGCGCCTATTGGGCGCTTTTAGGGGTCCTCTGATTGAAAAATAATGACAATTAAAATATACTCAAGCCAGTCATTTAACAAGAGGTTGTATGCTGAAATATACGTCGTTCCCAGACTTTCTTAATCAAGAACAATTAAAGAATCAAGATGGCATAATTGGTTGTGGCAGGCTAACTTTCTATAGATTAGTCCTGAGAGATTATTCAAGAGGTGGGCGAGATATTAAAGTTGTTGAGGGAATGCAGGAAGTTCAAAGATTCTTGATAGCTATTACTCCTAGAAGTAGCCCTAAATCAAAAAAGAATATTATGGGATTTCTAAATGCAAGCGAGATAGCCAGAAGAGCTTGTCACATTAGAAGCTATGCTATTGAGTACGATTTTAACTACACAAAAGCTGCCATTGAGAGACTCGAGGAGTATAAAAGAAAACACAAGGCGAGCCTAGTTACCGTATCAAAAATTTTGGGAGGTGTGACTGTCTCGTCGCAAGAGATTGAGGCCGTGAAGGAATTTCTGGATAATCTCTATAGGGTCTTCTGGGATATGGTTATTAGCCTAGGATATCAAGCTGGACGGTTAGGGGATGATTGATAATCAGCAATACTCAAGTTCTTTGAGACGTTGAATAAACGTCTTTTTTGTTGTAAGTTGTGGCTAGTTCTCAGCGTTGGGAGGATTGCTATGCCAGAGAGTAGGTCATTTCCCGAATCTCTTAATCGTGAATTTCTAGAAGATTTGGATGGTCTGGTTGGTAGTATGGTAATGATTAAATTCAGTCTGGCTCTGAGTCGCGATTCAAGAGATAGTGGCGACTTCGAGAAGGAGCTAAGACGCGCTCGGAAGTTCTTAATAATTATTACGCCTAGAGACGTCTTCCATGTGGAAAATATTATGGGGGCTCTCAACGGTCATAAAATCGCTCGAAGAGTCTCTCGCTTATTTGAGCCCGGATCGTCTTCTGCCGAAGATGAGGCAGAAAGGCTCAAGGCCTATCGACTAAGACACAAAGCTTGTCTAGCTACCGTTAATAAGGTCATAGCGGGAGTATCTGTGTTGCCTCAGGAAGTCGAAGAAGCCGAAAAATTCTTTGATGACGTAAGAGAGGTTTTTGATGGTATTCATCTTCTTCAAGCGCAAAGAGCTGCCGAGGATGAGTAACTAGCGAATATCTAGCCGCGCAAAGCGCGGCTTTATCTTATCTTGAATAAACACCTTTTTTGTTGTAAGTTGCGACTAGTTCCTAATGTGGAGATTGGCATGTCCAATGAGAGAACATTTCCAGAATCTCTTAACAATCATGTGCTAGGCAGTCAAGATGGCCTAGCTGGTAGTATAGCCATCAATACATATAGCTTGGCGATAAGAGATTATATGAGAGGGGAAAGAGACGCTGGACTTATGGAGAAGCTTAGCGAAGCTCAAAGATTCCTTCGAATCATCCTGCCTAGAGACGTTCTCAAGGCGCGGAAAAATGTTTTGGGTCGTATTAATGGACATAAAATAGCTATAAGGGCTTGCCATATACGCGACTATGGGCATAGAAGTAAGTGGGCCTATCTGTATACTGAGAGTGATCTCGAGAAGCTAAAGGAATACGACCGAAGATGTAAGGCCAGTCTAGCCGTTGTTTCTAAGATTCTAAGAGGTAGGACGGCCGTATCGTCCTTAGAAGTCGAAGCTACCCAAAGTCTTTTCAATGATTTGCATGATGTTTTCTGGAGTATGCATCTTGCCGAAAGGCATCGACCAGACATCGAATGAACTCCAGCCAAATAGCCGCGCTTCGCGCGGCTATTAATTATAAATCTTTAGTGCTAGAATGTGGCCAGTTATTTGACAGAGGAATGACCGATGTACCAAGAACCCGTCACATTTATTGTTCCTGCAAGAATGAACGGCCTACGAAAAAGGGTGATTCTGGCCTTTAATAAGCTTGAGAGACAGGTAAAAACTGAAGAAATTATTACCGATGAGACCATGATATATTTCTTTGATAGGACATATGTAGACTGGAAGAATCAATTGGAGTTGGTGGATCAGCATACCGGCGGAGAGGAATTTGTTGAGAGATGGTGGCATAGCTTCTTTCTGCCGAGATTCGTGGCTCTTGGTAAGTCTAGGGTTGCTCAGGCTGGAAGGCTGGCCCGCGTAAGACGCGCCAATAAGAAAAAGAAATAAAGGCCTTTGGGCCTTTTTATTATTGAACAAACCCCAGTTTTATTGTAAAGTATTAGGGTTATTGCGGGATCGTCTAATGGTAGGACACATCCCTCTGGAGGATGGTATCTTGGTTCGAATCCAGGTCCCGCAGCACTGTTGGATTGGAGGCGTATAGACTCTCTAATTCATTTGTAGGTATCTCATTTTTGCGAGGTTCTAACGTGGCGTGTATGTGCCTAACTTCTTTTGCGGCGGGTTTTAGAGCAACAAGTGGTTTTTCTATGGTTATACTAAGTTTTCTGTCGTGTAATTGGAGGTTCGAACCTAAATCAGCTAATATCCTTTTACATTGTTCAGGGCTTCCTACGGCAAAGCCAGCTTTCGCCGTTTCAGCAAGGTTAAACGTCTTCTCGGCTTTCGCAAGTAGCTTTTCTAATTGATCTCCGTTATCACTCATCAATTCTTCTAATCTGTGTTTGTCTTTTAGTAATTCTGTTTTCTTAACCCTAAATTCTTCCTCGCTAATTTCCTCTGAGGCGCGCATATCAATTATATTGCTTATCTTTTTCATACATCGCTCAAATTCTGTATGCTGATTTGTTCGGGCCTTTTGAAGCGAGCCGAGATCTTTCTCGTTCTCGTTTCTAAACCACTTCATAGCCCAGACATGGAACTCTGGCGGAATATCTGTCTCATTAATCTTTTCGGCAACCTGCTCCCTAAACTTCTTTTCTTCAATACACTTTTCGGTACATTTGGGATTTTTACGCCTCGTGCAATGATAATAAATATAATGGTGAGTGTTGCCGTTCTGTTGGTGTTTTGTCTTCTCCTCTGCTGTAATAGCCGAACCACATTCAGTGCAAGTCATCATACCCGTAAAAGCAAAGGTGTGCGTTTGTGGTCTTGGTCTGCCCTTGCGTCCTAATAATTCCTGTACCTTGTCATATTCTTCAATGGTTATCATCGGTTTGTGTATGCCTTTATACCAGTTGCCGCTTCGGAGCGGATATTCAAATGAGCCGTAATACATCGGGTTGGTGAATACATAATAAAGCGTATTGCGGGCTATTGGTTTACCCTTAGGCATACGTAGATTGAGCTCGTGAGTAGCGATTTCTACTAATCGCGGTACGGTATAATTACCTGTAAGCATTAGGTCGAATAGTTTGCGAACTATACCAAATTTTGCCGGATCGGGCTGAACTGTTTTATTACCTCTTTCGGCGAATTTATCATTTACATATCCAGTCGGAGCCGGGGCGGGATAAATCCCACGCTCACATTTGGCTTTTAATCCTCGTTTTACATTTATGCCCTTATTATCATTCTCAAGCTTGGCCTGACTGCAGAGAAGATTAAGTAAAAATTTATCGTTTGGAGTATTACGAAATATTTGAGACGGGGTGACTATCTCTTGAAGTTTACCGAGGTCAAATAAGTAAATCAGCCTGCCGGTGTCCATTGAATTTCGGGATAATCGATCAGGATTCCAAACGATTATTCCTTGAGCTTTGCCGTTCTGAATATCGTCTAACATTTGGCTGAATACCGGCCGGCCCGGAGCTTTAGCGGAAAACGCTTCGGTTCTTATATCTGTTATAGCTATGTTGCTCTTTTGAGAAAGTAATTTCAATTCATCTGTCTGTGAATCAATAGACAAAACTTGTCTGTCTTCCTGCTCGCTGGATTTACGGGCATACAGGATATATTTAATTTTCATTACATTGTTCTCCATAAAAGTTAAAGAGGGGTAACCTGCTGGACATAATCTACGAATAGACTATAGGCAAGATTACCCCTCTTTAACCTATTCGTATTAAGATTATGTCCAATTACAATTATATGTTTATGCATTATTTTTATCAAGAATATCTTTAATGGCTTTAAATCCGTTAGTATTCTCTTGGTTGTCCACATCCTTATTTATAATAAGAGAATTATTTCTTCTTTCTTTAATAGGTGGCTCACTATTATGAACCACTGTAGACAGTTCTTTATTATGGAAGGGGGTGGGTGCACTATTGTGAATCGAGTAATCGCAAAGTGTGAATAAGTTTGCCATATTCTTTAGGCCTATTTTCCTTGTTGTCCATGTTATAACTCCTAGACGTCTAAAATCTCCCATGTATCTTTTAATAGTTGATCGTGATTTGCCGACTTTATTGGCTATGGTATATATATAAGCTCTAAATTCGCTGACTGCTTTGCCTTGTTTGCCGCCAGCATTACTGGCTTGTTCTGTAAGGGTTTGGTATATGGCAATCGCAACTGCAAGCTTTTTTCCAGTAAAGCTATCTCTAATTACCCGCATTACTCTTTTATCTTGCCACGCAAAAGAAACCCCCTTTAGTGTCGTTGGTCGTGGTTTATTATTCTGATTTTGTGCCTTTGGATATAATTTCATCAAATAGTTTCCTCACTTTTTCAGAGACAGCCATTTCTATAAGAAATGCCGCATTTGCATTAATTGGATGGAAAATGCCGATATTTCTCTCTCCAAGCTTTTTAGTCGGATATACTAGGCGAAACCCATGGCCTCCGAATTTTGTATAGATTCCAATGCTGCCGATATAGAAGTTGTCATTCAGCACAAAAGAAACAAATCCAATAAGGCCGTCGTTTGGTTTGACCGGAATTACATTAACCTCAGTTATTTCCAGTTCTTGACTCATGGGTGTTAATTTTCCTTTGTGCCACTTGGGTAAGTGATTCAAAAATTGCTCGATATAGGTCAATCAATTTATTAGCTTTAATCAGAGCTTCCTCGTTAGAAATCTCCTCGCTGAATACTCTTTTATATATGGTCTTAAATTCTTCGATGGCTTCTTTGGGTAACATGTTTGACTGCCCCTTTTACGAAATGAAAAAAGTAGGCTGTATTTACAGCCTACTCCGTTGCCTATCTACTAGATTCCTACTAGATTATTTTCTCTACTTAATACGCGAAAAACGTGTTTTTCCTAATCTAAATATTCCTTCACCAATTTTATCTATGACCCGCTTATTAACCAAATATAAAGCATTGTTCACACTTTTCCATTTTTCGCTTGGGTACACAATAGCTTCGCTAAATGTTTTATCTACCAGATCAGCTAGTTCAATCATAGCCCCGGGTTTGTATTCGAACATCACCTCAACTAATCGGCCTTGAATTGTACCTTCGGCAATGGGTATTTCTGTTGCTCCGATACATATTCGCAGGGGATCTCTTTTTAGTTGACTTGGTAGGGGTAGTTTTTCATTTGCCAACCCGGAAAATATTGGCGTTTCTATGTCCAGCTTCTCGGCCATTTTGTATATGCCCACGGGGTTATTTATAACGAATGATAGAGTACAGGCAAAAGGATTCTTTGTCTCAAGCATAGGTTTTTTGATAATAGTATGATTGCCAAATTTATCCTTGAGATAGTAGCCGAGTAATTTAACCTTAGCCATTGCCATGTTGGCTCGTGCCGTAACAAAATCTTCCGTTGTTTGCTCACGACTTTTTTGGATAGAGTATCCCTTGTCAGTCCATATCTTAACAAATTCCTCCGGTGGTTGTTCTGGATTTTCTTCATAAAGGGATTCATTAAATTCTGGGAAATGTTCCGAGTGTTCGTTAATTGGTATTATGACCGTCTTTCCTTTTTTAAGCGGTTCGCGTCTCAATAACTCAAATACTAGGTATCTAAGGAATCTAATCGTATTTGGAGCTTTGTTTTCTATATAAATATACATCTTTACACTTTCGTCACTTTTTCTCTATAGGGTATTTACTTTAATATTAGCCACTTTTAGGCAATTTTTGCAAACACAGTATAATTATTATTATGATTAGATGGGGGGTAGCCCCATCTCTGTTTATTTCTTCTTTTGTCGCTTTTGCCAGCTCATTTTTAACCCTTGTTTTAAAAGGCGCGGAGGAGGGAGTTAGCCCTCCAAGCGCCATCCTTTCCCTCTCTTCTTCCATCCCCCCGCTTGTTGTCGGGGGCGTTAGCCCCTGACTTCCGCCGTTAGGCGGAAACAGGAAATAAAACCTCTACGACTTAAGTTTAAATTAGGCTTTAAAATCGTTTAAAACACGTGCGAAAGAAGGTTTGTGATGTTTTATACCTTAATTCAAATTCAAGCGTCTAACACCGCTTGAAGCGTCAAGGTGGCGAAGCCGCCTTTGACGCGCCGTGGAGGTAGCAGGAAGCAGATTTTAGTCGGTAATGATTGGATCATCTTATAAGGTTTGTCGGCGTGTCGACCCATCAAAAATTATGATATGCTTGCCATTTCATAATTTTTGATCCTGACCTTATAAGAGGATTCAGGAGTGGTAAAATTCTACCTTTACACTAAGAGTAAAATTTTCGCGAGCGGATGCCCGCGACGCTTAGTGTCAAGGTGGAAATTTTAACCGATTAGAAAGCGATTTTTTCTTCGGGCTTCCGCCGGTAGAAAAAAGGCTCCTACCTTTACTGGTGATTTACAATTAATTCTAAAAGCACCAGTCAAGGTGGAGAGCCAGCGGTCTGCTTCCTGCTACCTCCACGGCGCGTCAAAGGCGGCTTCGCCACCTTGACGCTTCAAGCGGTGTTAGACGCTTGAATTTGAATTAAGGTATAAAACATCACAAACCTTCTTTCGCACGTGTTTTAAACGATTTTAAAGCCTAATTTAAACTTAAGTCGTAGAGGTTTTATTTCCTGTTTCCGCCTAACGGCGGAAGTCAGGGGCTAACGCCCCCGACAACAAGCGGGGGGATGGAAGAAGAGAGGGAAAGGATGGCGCTTGGAGGGCTAACTCCCTCCTCCGCGCCTTTTAAAACAAGGGTTAAAAATGAGCTGGCAATTTTATCTTTTACTCTCCGTTATTTTGTGGTATTTTGTATTCGTATACCCATTATTTATTACGCCTAAAGGCAGAGGCCATTCCTCTTATTCGATTTGCGAATAAAGACGGGTGGCTGACTGCCACAAGTCGGATTGCCTTTGGGCGCTCGATGAATAGTGGGTATACCAGTCGGCTGCCCCTTTTTGCCTTAAGCTCGGCGTATACCCGATCTTAGATGAGAACGGATGGCCTAAATTATGTCATCCAAAAAAACAGGCAAGACTCTCTCGTTAATTATCGCCATTATTTTCCTAGTACTTTCTATGGGAAATATATTTCTAAGAGTTTCTGCGTGTACTCAATTAGAAAAACCAATTATTCTACCTACGGAACATAGTTCAGAGGAGGAACAGGCTGTCTGGATTACTTATAAAAAGTTCTGCAGAAATCCAGTGCCCTATGTTATCTTTATCTTAGCTTTATGGTATTTGACCTCTGCTCTAAATAAATTAAGATCAGAGAATTAAAAGTATCTCCAATAATAACTTATGAGTAGAAACAATAATATCGAATGGGTTGAAAAGGTTATAGATGGATTTACAAGGGAAAATCCAACATCTCCCCTTACGAGAGAGCAGATTTTATATATAAAGGCCTTGGCAAGTTCTGACGGTATGAATACCAGGGAGTTAACAGCACAAGAAATTGAGCTGGTACGAGGAGCTTTTCTTAAGAGAGCCAACCAATCTTCTGAAAATGATAGTGAGGTTGGGGATTTACTCAATGAGAATTAAGAGCATAAAGATGTCGTGGTTTCGAGGTGCCTCAGACGAGGTTCTTTTGGAGCTAGCATCAAAGTCAGTTGTTGTATATGGCCCTAATGGCTCTGGTAAATCTTCGTTCGTTGATGCCGTCGAACACATAATTAATAAAGGTAAGATCGGTCATTTAGCCCATGAATATAGTGGAAGGCGTCAGGAAAAAGGAGTTATTAATACTGCTACACCCGAAGGAGCTTCTACTAGTCTTGAATTTATTTTCGATAACAATAAAGAGCTAACTGTTGGCATACAGACAAACGGCAACTATTCAGTTAGTGGTCAATGTCCCGACGCTATGGCTCTGTGGGACTATAGAAGAACTATCTTGCGTCAAAGTGAGGTAGCAGACTTCATCAACGGTACCAAGGGAGATAAATATTCTGATATTCTTCCACTTCTTGGCTTGCGCCCATTAGAATTAGTAGCTGAGAATTTTCGTCAGATTGCTCGAGTTATTAATCGTGGCGGAGAGATTGTTGAAGCAAAGACCAAATTGGAAGCGATACAAATGCGAAGGAGGGAAAAATACGGAAATGTTGAAGATGTAATTATTATCTCCGAGCTTACTTCGCTTTGTAAGAAATATTGCCCTGAAAGTATAGAGCTGGATATCAATAAACAATGTGAACAATTAGGCGGTATCTTAGATAAGCAGATTCGAGGGCTAAACTCGGCTCATCAGGTTTATTTAACGCTAAAGGAAATCAGTAATTCCGGCGTTTTCTCCAGTATCACATCCGTTCGGAGTGCTGTAAGTAAGCTAGTCAACTTATCAGAACCTCTTATCAGCGAGAGGCTATCAATTCTACAGGAAGCTAAAAAGTATGGTGTTAAGTTGGAGACTGGGATCGAATTAAATTGTCCGGCTTGTGGACAAGGTATATCTTCAGAAGATTTTAATAAGCATATAAGTAGTGAACAGCAACGCCTACAGGAAACCCTAACTTACTTCTCAGAGTATAAGAGGACAATCACTAAAATTTGCGATGATATCTTAGCCGTTAGGAACTGTTTTAAAAGAGATTCTCTGAAGTCATGGTTAAGTGAGATTAGCCTCAACGAAGGTGTCCTCCTTGGGTGGCTGCTTAATTATAGGGTTGAGGATTTACGATCTTCTTGTACCGAGGAAGATCTTGTGCAGCTAGAGAAAAATCTCATGCCGTTAATTAATACCGTGAATAATGCTGCGGTTAACGCCCCAGATAATATTCAGACACTACTTGATGAGCAAAAAACTGTTAGTATCGCAAGCGAGATAGCAGAAGCACGGCGATTAAAAACCAAGTTAGATAATATTTCTGCCGTATCGGAGCTGTTATGTTCTGTCGAAGTTGGGGCCCGACAACAAATTAGGGATAGATCAGCCGAGATCATTTCTAATATATCGACAGATATACAAAGTATGTGGGAGATATTGCACCCAGACAAGAAAATTGAAAATGTTCACCTCAATTTACCATCCGGTATAGATAAGGCTATAGACGTGTGCCTTAAGTTTTATGGTAAGGATCAGGATTCGCCTAGGATTACGCTCTCGGAGGGTTACAGAAATAGTCTTGGATTATGTATTTTCCTTGCCATGGTAAAGCGCGATAGTGAAGATCATCCTTTATTGCTCGACGATGTTATCATTAGCCTTGATCGAGGGTATAGAGGAATGGTGGCAGAGCTTTTAGTTCGCGAATTCCCAGATAAACAAGTTTTAATATTCACACATGACAGAGAGTGGTTTGCTGACTTGAGATTACAGCTAGACGAAAGTGAGTGGCAATTCAAAGCACTAATGCCGTGGTCTGATCCTACTACCGGTATTATGTGGTCTGCTAAAGTTACCGGATTCGATGTCGCCACTCAACAACTAGAAACTACTACTCCAGATGTAGCAGCTAATACGGCTCGTAAAATAATGGACATTGACCTTCCGCCAAGAGCGGAGAAACTCAATCTCAAACTCCCATATAAGCATAGAGAGCATAACGACAAGAGGATGGCACATGAATTTTTAGAGCATCTAGCGGCTGATGGAGAAAAATGTTTCCAAATAAAGAACGAAACAGGCGACTATACTGTTAATGAGGATGCGTTAGCGGCACTTAAAGAGGCCGATGGTTTAATCCAAAGTTGGGCTAATAGGGGTTCGCACGATTTCAATGTAGAGAAGAACGAGGCAAAGCGCCTTATTGATGTTTGTGAAAAAGCCATGGCATCTCTAGATTGTGGCAAGTGTGGCAAATTTGTCGGTAAATACGAGGATGAGTCAGCGCATATTAAGCAATGTCAATGCGGGCACATTAGATGGCGATACGACAGAGTTTAGAATTCCGCAGATTTCAGGTACTTGCCATTAAGTAAGTTCTAATGTCGGTCAGTGCCCGCAGCACTTCGGCAAGCTCAGTGCAAGCTATGGTGTGTAGATGTGAACGATCGGCAGAATCGAGTTGTCTACAAGGCACTTTATATAAAACAGGAAGAATGGGAAAAAGATAAACTCAAGAATTTTGATGAAGTTGTGAGGGTTTTTGATAAAAAATGATATGAAAGATTTGGTCACTAATTTTCGCAAAATCTATCGCCCAGTTATTCTCCCGATTGGGTTGTTGGTAGCAATATTTTATTTGCTGATACTGCCCATTGAAAATGGTGATGTTATTGAATTTATTCTGCAACCTTGGGGTTTAGCAATGGTGTTAATGATTATTAGCGTTATTTATATAGAGAATATATTCACCACTCCTAAAGATGCATTGGTGAACTCTTTAAATACTCTGATTATATCAATTGTATTTTGGGAGACCTCGAATATTAATTTTTGGATAGCATCAGTTTTCTCTGCTTCGATCTTGGTTTCTGGAATAGTATTTTTGATTATTTACGATAAGCACAGAAAGATTAATCTTCTATCAAAATTCGCATCTTACTTTGGCAAAGCAAAAATCTTATTTCCAATAATTGCCGTCCTTTCTTTCGTGGAATTTGTTAGCATTGACGAATTTATCACCGTTAATGTTAATAGTGGTATTTTGTACTTACTATTATTCTATTTGTTATTTTTATTACTCACCAATCATGACATTATAGATAAAATAAAAGATTTCCCTTTAAAGTTTCTGAATATCTTACAGTCCGAGGATGTTGGCGTAGTCAAAGGTAACTTAACTCCAAACATAATACTTGTTGAATTCAATTCAAGAAGTGGGGTCAAAATAAATGATTTGATAGTTGTTGGAAATCATGATGTGAATAGTCAGGATTTTGAAGTGACCCATGAAATCGAGGAGCGCATTGGTTTAATCATTGATTTTATTGGGGCAGAATCGGAACGAAATACATACACTGCAAGAGTATATATGTTAAACGAACCGCAACAGAACTTGAGGGCAAATAAAAGCGGGCTAATCAAGCTAAATCAAGAATGTAAAAAAATCATAAACCCAGATGCTTTTGTAGAAAAAGTAGACTCTGAAAAAATTAAACATTCGTGGAATAGGCGCGAGGACATTGTCGCATTTACTACATCTTTTTCGAACATCAATGTTCTAAAGGGAGAGATCGTAAGACAACAGCAATTAGAAAATGCTCAGCTGGTGAGTTGTGTGAATAAAGACGTTAGTGAACCAATCCGTTATCAGATAATAGATGCTGAAACAAGAAAAGAAACTCAGGAGGATAAAAACGACTTTGGATATACACAATTTATGGCGTATCAGTTGGGTGAATGGAGAAAACCAAAAAATGATCAAAATGTCGCCATCGCAAATGCTTTCCAACGTTTTTTTGAGTTTCAGTGGGTGCCTAGTGTGAATTCCTTAATTTTTAGATGGAACGATTCCATTGATTCTGTTGGTGCTGATGATTCATCAATAGATAAAAGTGGGTACTATTTGCTTGGAACAATCCCCAAGACAAACCTTCCCATTTATCTAGATATCAGAGATTTAGTATCACATCATACTGCCATACTGGGAGTCACTGGCACGGGTAAGACCACAATGGTACATAAACTAATTAAACAGATAAAAGAGAATGATATTTTTACTGTGTGTTTAGATATTACTGGTGAATATAGAGATAAAATATCCGATTTTCAAGATTTTTTTGATAAGGATACTAATGATAAGTGGGTTGTTGAGGTAGATAAAATAATTGACGCGAGAAAAAGGACACAGTATGGTTTTAATGATCCTAAAAAATTGACAAAAGAGGACGCCGAAAAAATAGAGGATGATTCAATAAAAGAAATCAATAAAATAATCAAACAAAGAATTGGTACTCTGCGAGCAAACAAGAAGGTTGTAATTTTGGAAATACCCGAGATCTCAAATACTTATTTTTCTTTGGATTTTACGCAATATGTTATACAGGCGATTTTACAATATGCCAAAGAGATATATGTAGATAATTTATCCAAAAAGGACGAAGACAAGGATAATTTCCAATGTTGTCTAGTTTTAGAAGAAGCTCATACCTTAGTGCCAGAAAATCTTGGTGTTGGCGGTGACTTCGGGGCATCAAAAGCCGTAATAGATAAGATAAGTCAAATAGCCCTACAAGGAAGAAAGTATAGAGTAGGATTTGTGCTCGTCTCTCAAAGAACTGCGACGGTGAAGAAGACGGTTTTGAACCAATGTAACACAATGATTGCATTTAGAGCATATGATGAGACCAGCTTTACCTTCTTATCAAACTACTTTGGAGATGAATATGTGAGAGAAATAATACATCTTAAAAACGATGGTGATAGCAGGTACGTCATTGTCTCAGGAAAAGCGGTTGTCGCAGACAGGCCTATTATTGTAGAAGTTAAGAAATAAAATTTTATAGGGAGCATCCCCGCCGTTCCTCTTTTCCCCACGGCGGGTATATTGCGCGCGAACGGGAGGGTGGATGTGATATGAAAAAGTATTCGTCTGGGCATCCATATTTTTGAGATAAATTGAGCTAAACTTCACTAAACAACTTTATGGATAATGACCTTCTACAAAAATTAAAAGCTTGGCGGCAAAATAGAGCTAATCTTGAGGGGGTAGCATCCTTTCGAGTTTTTGCAAATAAAGTTTTAGAAAATATTGCTGAATTTAAGCCATCAAACAAGGCACAGCTTATGGCCATAAAAGGGATTCGCGATAGAAAATTCGCAAAATATGGCGAAGAAATATTAGTTATAGTCAATAATAGTAAACCAGAACCACTCGCTACTTCTCTTGATGCCCAACCCGGCAAGCCTTTATCTGTTAGTGCTTATATAGATTTTTTAAATCGGCAACTAAGTAAGTGGCACGCCAGAATTCAAGGAGAAGTTAGTAGTATGGATATAAGGGAACGGGTAATATATTTCTCGCTTAAGGATTCAGATGGCGAAGGCGTCATTAATTGTCTAATTTGGAAAAATGACTATAAATTAAGCGGTATTGAATTTGAAGTAGGTACAGAAGTTATTCTTGAAGGAATTCCCGATATCTATAAACCAAGTGGTAGGTTATCATTTAAAACTTCTTCAGTTGAGTTGATTGGGGAGGGTGCTTTAAAGAAAGCGTATGATCAACTAAAAAAGAAACTTGATAATGAAGGATTATTTCTTGAAGAAAGGAAAAGAAAGATTCCTGAACTTCCACAAAAGATTGGTCTTATTACTTCTGAGACTGGCGCGGTCATTCATGACTTTCTAACGAATCTTGGTAAATACGGTTTTCAAATTAAATTTGTTGATTCGAGAGTTGAAGGTCAAGCGGCGGTTCGTAATTTAATATCGGCCGTTGATTACTTTTCTGATAAAGATATAGATGTTTTGGTTATTATCCGGGGTGGAGGCAGTCTTGAAAGTTTACAGGCATTCAACAACGAAACTCTGGTAAGAATAATTGCCGATTTTAACAAGCCCGTCATCTGCGGTATCGGTCATGAAAAAGATGTACCCTTGGCGTCACTCGTGGCGGACAAGATGGTCTCAACTCCGACAGCGGTAGCTCATGTATTGAATGCGTCATGGCAAGAAGCCGTACATAAAATAGAGCTCGGCAAGGAACAGATTTTTAACTTCATGAGAGTTGCCTTGTCTGAACGCCGAGAAACAGTAAACCATGCTCTAAATATAATAGAGAGAAGATTTAAATCAATCTTCGATAATTTTACCCAAGTGGAAGAATCGTTGAAGCGATCATTTGTATCGCTTCAATTGAGGATGATTGACATCGCACGGACACTGGTCGAGTGTCCCAGAACCCTGTATACCCAGATGAGTCATGTGCTTGCTAAGGCGAATCAGGATGTTGTCTCGCTTGAAAAACTTATGGTAACATACAACCCAGAAAGACAACTTAAATTAGGATATAGTATTGTGCGTTCGGGCGGGGCTGTTATAAGAAAAACAAGCCAAGTAAGGCAAGGGCAGACAGTGGATGTTCTGGTTGAGGATGGGTCATTTGAATCCGAAGTCAAAAAAATAAATAAAAAATAAAAATATGAGCGATAAAAAATTCAACTTAAAAGATTCTCTACACAGACTTAACGAGATTGTAGAGTGGTTTGAAGAACAAAAAGAGGTAGATGTTGAAGCTGGTTTAGAGAAGGTCAAAGAGGGTGCTAAATTAGTTAAAGATTGTAAAGTTCGTCTTGCTGAAATTGAGAATGAATTTGAAAAGGTCAAGGAAGAAGCCGATAAAGACTCCGAATAATGAAGTTATATTTTGACATTGATGGAGTTATTGTTGGTAGAGGAAGAAAACCGGCCCTACATGTTGTTGAATTTCTTAAAATTGCCACGGAAAAACATGACTGCTATTGGGCCATGACCCATTGTAAAGGGGATGCTACCGACGACGTTACGAGATATATTAAAGAAATATTACCCGAAGAAGCTATTGAATATTGTAAGCTTATTAAGGCGACAGAGTGGTCACACAAAAAGACCGAGATATTTGACTATAAGTCTGATTTTCTATGGTTTGAGGATGCGCCCTTTGATTTTGAAAAAGAAGTATTACTACAATAAGGCAAGTCCAGTAGTTTAGTATTGGTAGATTTAATAACTAATCCGAACCATCTCAAAGAATTAGTAGAATTATTATAAAAAGCTTAAACTAGAGTCAAGACTAAATAATTTTATCTTATGAGTTTTTTATCTAAAATTTTCGGGACAGACCCTGAATCTGAGAAAAGGGATAAATTTCAAGAGATTGAAAGAGAATTTATTAACAAGCCTTTTGATCTGATGGTTTTAACAAAAGCCCAATGGTTAGTAAATAGGGGCGATGACTTTAGGCGACGTAATCAATTTGATCAAGCGATAAAGGATTATAAAGAGGCGTTAATATTTAATCCCAAACATATTTCAGCTTATATGTCGTGGGGCGCTGTCTTACGCAAAAAAGGAATGCTTAAAGATGCAATTGATATTTTAGAGAAAGCCCCCAAGGAATCTAGTGGATTTAATGATTATTATGTTCATGAGCTACTTTTTGGTCTTGGTGGAATGTATATGGAAATGGGCGACAATGGAAAAGCTATTGATTACTTCGAAAAATCACTAAAAGTATATAACGATATACAATTCAATTCGACAATAATGGAATTACAGAAAATACATAAGAAGTCTGCGAAAGGTCACGAACAAGAGTGGGAAGAACGTGAAATAAACATTGAGGCGGTTGAACTTGCTAAGGAGTTACTTAAGCAGTTGAAATAAGGTTGATTGGCAACACTCAATCAGTTATACTGTACCTACAATTGAATAAGTTATTAAGAGTATGGCGAGAGCAACTGGCTCAATGACCCATCAGCAACCTGCCTTGTCCTTCGAAGCTTTAGCGAAGGAGGATCAGTAAGGTGCTAATTCCAGCCCGTAAAAGGGAGAGATAATACCGTGTTATAAGTAATTACTCTTTCCGTTCGGCAGGAGTTTTTTGTTTATAAGGCGGACAAAACAATGGAAAAGAAGACTATTATCAGTCGCACTATCACCGCTGGCGGTGTAGAGAAGAAGGCAATTTATGAGATATCACAGGAAGATAAGTATAAATATTGTCTGCTTGGAAAAGCAGTTGGAATAAATATGAATCACTGTGTGACATTAGGGTCAAATCATAAAGATGATTTTTGGCATAGAGTCTATGGGTACATAATTATTGAGAATGAGAAGATTGAAAGAATGTTTCTTGATGAGATGCGAAAGATTAAGCCCGAAACCGAATCATATATGACCGTTACTTTTTATGAACGCTTTGCGGACAGAAAGATCATGTTTGTTCCTAGGCGTTTAGAAATTCCTGATCGTCCAGAGTTAAACAATTTTCCGTTTAATGTTGCGTTTGGTACTATAACTAGCGCTGACAATAATACCGAAAGACAGGAAATATCTTTATATGAGCCAGATATATCAACATTTACAGAAGAAGGAATTGAACAAAAAATGAAATACTACAACAACCAAAATCTTGAAAGGCGGTTTTGGGCTGAGATTGTCTATAATACAAAGAAGCAATCTTATGTTGGCACTAAATATTGCGATGATAAATACGCCGGCATGGCTATGGGTATGAACTGGGATATGTTCTTTGTCCACTTCACAGCCTTGGGTGTCGGATCAGACATGAGCTAACTTGGGTAAATGAGACCCTCCAGCTCCTTTTTATAGTGTCGCATTTGTCTTATTTACCCTGACCAAGGAGCCCTTGTTTAGTCTCTGGCTAAAGCTCTCAAAAACCCTTAAAATGACCTCATAGGTCTAGTACCAGACCATTGAGTCCAGCCACAGTCGGAAATATCGAGGACCTAGACGGATAGCCGTTTTTTACGGTTCTAATCCGAGACCCTTTATACTCACCCGACTTGCTATTCCGCCGAATGTATACCTACTGAGTGCAGTATTCAAGAAAAAAATCACCATTAGGGTGATTTTTTGTATAGCGACGGTATGGTTTGGGCCGAATTTTTGCTATGATTAAAAGCATGTTTATATATCTTAATATAGGTGATTATTATCACGTCACTTAAAATGAAAATAGCTTTCATACACAACGACAAAAAATTAGGTACGGGAGCCCATTACATAAATGAGCTTATGGCCATTAAGCTACGCGAAAGAGGGGTAGAAGTCAAAAATTTTTACCCTAGAACATCTCTTATTGATCCGCCGATACACCTAAAAGGATTTTCGAATATTTTGTTTTTCTATTCTCTGCTAGAAAAGAAAAATGAAATTATGCGTTTTAACTTGATACAGGGCACGACATATACGCCTCTTCCGTTTCTGGCATTTAATATCCCTGTAGTCAGTCATTTCGGCTCTACTACTAGAGGATTTTTAGAATCTACTCCCCAAGCCAAAGATTTGCTTTCAGACACACGCCGTTTATGGTACAGATTAAAAAAAGACGGCATACTGCCCGAGCTTAACGTAAAATCCCGAAAACCGATGCGGGACATTACGGATATGGAGGAATATGTAGCTAAAAGAGCCGATGCGGTTATTGCTGTTTCTGAAAATGTGAAAAAAGAACTTATAGAAGCCGGCGTGGATCCAAACAAGATATCAGTGATTCATAATGCAATAGAGGATTACTGGTTTGAGAAAAGCTTAAAGCCGATAGTTTCTGAGCCTGCGATAGTTTTTCTCGGTCGTCTTGGTGGTGATGCATTTACCTTGAAATTAAAAGGCCTTGATCGCTTGATACACCTTTATTCCAAGTTTCCCAAGGTAAAGAAAATTACTATATGCCTGATCTCAAATAAAAAGTTAAAAGATTGGCTTAGGGTTTGGTTCGAGAGGCATCAGATGTTTGTCAATTTTAAGAAAGACCTTATCCCTAACGTGGTAGATGCACAGGCGGGGAGTATTCTTTTTATACCCTCTCGTTACGAAGGATTCTCGCTTAGTCTTATCGAGGGCATGTCGCAGGGCCTTATTCCCGTCAGTTACCCCGTCGGTGTTGCACCGGAAATAATCATTAATGGAGAGAATGGCTTTATTGTTTCGTCTCAGGCTGAAGCCGTTTTTGTTATTGAAAATATTTTAAAAGACGAGACGCTGCGCCGCAAACTCTCTGAAAGTGCATATCAAACCTCATTAAAATTCAGAAGCGACGTTATCGTAGAGGAGCTTCTGAATCTTTACTCGCGCACGCTCAAGGGATACACCCCAGTTGCGAAAAGAGCTATTTAAAATGAAGGCAGTCATAGATAAATAAAGCTTCGATAACCGTGTCGGATAACAGTATTCAAGACAAAAATCACACTAAGGTATTTTTTGTTATTTGATAGAACATATAAAGAAATGAATAACCATGGGAACAACTTAGTTAAAGATTTGACACTGGTTATATTCAGAGTTTTCATAGCCGTTATTCTTGCCAAAACCGGAGCTCTTCAAGACTTGATCACCTCAACTCAAAAGCCCGCTGGCATTGTCATTTTATTTATTGCTCAATATCGGGACTTCATTTAGCTTCTGGCTAAAGCCCTCAAAAACTCTTAGAATATCCATATATTCCCAGTCCTAGACCGGAGAACACAGCCAAAAAATAGAATATTTGACTTAGTCTATGCATCGTAGTATAATCCTATAATCATGAATATTGGTCAGAATAACAATCCGTTGAACGCGACTGCCGTTTATAAGAAAAGCGTCTTTTTGGCTTATTTGACCAAGATTCTTTTGAAGTAATATTATTTACAAAAGCGCCTTGGCCAGATTGGCCAAGGCGCTTTTTTGTTGCCAACTGGAGAACCTTAACAAGGAGGTAGTCGTGATCAAGAAAAAAGAGGTTACGCTAGAGAGTCGAATTAATGATCACTGTTCTGCGGGCGAATATGAAAATGCCCTAGCATTGGGTGCGGATGATCCATTCTATTTGTCCCGCATCATTATTAAGGCATTCGAGGATGCCAATATTGGGCGAGATATGATCGATCGTTTGCTGGGTATGTATATTGAAATGATGGAGAATCATAGCGCTTGGGCTTCGGAAAATCGTTTTCGGTATTGCTTAATATGGTTTGATCATTTTTCTTACTATCTATGGCAAAAAAGAATGATGGAATGGCTGAGAAGATTCTATAGAATAATCATCTTGCTCGGTCTAGAAAAAGACGAGTCTACGAGAAGAGAGGTTAGGCATTTAATATATAGGTTTACCGAATTAGCAAGATGGAATGATAATCCTAAAGAATTCGGTTTATTGCCCGGCATATTGAATGGTCTGAGAAGGGATTATCGGGGTAATGATTATGTAATTCCTCGACTAACAAGAACATTTAGTTCTGAAGAAGAATTGCTTCTTTGGAAGTTGGGTCGAGTGTCGGCTATTAGCGACTTTGATTCTGATGCCCAAGAAGAAGGACTGGTTAGTTTAGATATGGTATCAGTCATTTTCGATAGAATTAGGCGAATCAATGGTGATATGAATCGCGCTAGAGATATCGTAGAAGCGATTATTAAATCACAGCTGAATGAATGGACGATAGTAGCTGGTCGAGCTAGGAATCAAAAGGGTGCCATGCAGGCACTAAGAGTATCGATGGTTATGGCTAAGAAATTAGAGGAATATAGGTCTCGATTCAGAGAATAGGTAAGTGATAGTAGAGCCCCGCTTTGGCGGGGCTATTTAAATAGTGATTGTCACAATTTTTATCAATTCAGGCTTTAACAGCCTCCACGGTCCGCGGTCAAGTCGTAATAGATCATTTAGTTCAAGATAGCCAATAGTTTTCAAAAACGGTAAACTACTTAATGTTATGACAGCCAATTCGCCACATGAGATAAAAGAGGCCCCATCAATATTTGTAATTCCGCAAATTGCGGCTTTATGGATCGCTTCCGATCTGGGATATTATATTCTATTTAGTGGGGGATATAATGCAGAACCTGTTCGAATTACTCTCTATTATATATTCTGGCTAGTACTTACCGCATTCTCATTTCGAAATGTCTATTATACTTGGAAGCCGATGGTGAATCGATTGCTAGCTTATACTGTCCTATGCGCGGGAAGTGCTGGAATTGTTCTGTATATTACGTATATATTGCCTCATTTTCCGGCGATAGTCTGGACAAAATTTTGGCAACCTCCATCCGAGCTATTATTCGCAACGCCCTGGTATTTTTTACCGAAATCTATCGAAATTATGTTGCAGCAGCTTCTCGTGGCGGCTATGGTTCTTACTTTTTCCTATTATGAATTAACTTTACGCGAAATTTCTATCTGGTGTGCGGTCTTTTTTGGTGGTGCACACCTGTTGCTTGTTTTTGGCGGTGATGGGTGGATTCATGTGGCAACTTTTACGGCCGCATCCGTAGCTGCTTCATTCATTTTTCCGTATCTAATATTGCGGGTAAAGAACGGATTTATTTACTCGTATTTTCTCCATTGGCTATTCTATGCAGTCGCTACGGTATTGGCTCGTTTGATGTTTAGTTTTTAATAATAAACGGGCGGCCTTGTGGCCGCCCGTGTGCGTCTTTGACGCTCGGCGTATTTTTCCTAAATCTTGTCAGTCACTTCCTTGGCCAGGGCGAGAATCTTTGCGCCGTCTTCGACGCTGAAGAGACCCGCCACGAGTGCGTCGGCGACTATCTTGGGATGATCTTTTGCCAGCGCAGTTTGTACGAGGGCGCTCGCGGCGATCCTCAAAAGGTCGTCCGAGAAACTCCGTGGCGAGCCCATAACTATTGCGGCCACCTCGTCATTCGTCGCCGGCAAGCCGCAGGAGGCAAGCTCCTGGGCCGCCGCCACCACTTCTTCGGTGGTCGACCCCTCCACTTCCCTGGAAGCGAAGATTTCGGAGAGAATCTTTCTCCCTCCCTCGATTGAAAAGAAGCTTTTCGATCTCCTCCCGTCTTCGATCTCAAACTTTCGATGGGCCTGCGGTAAACCGCATAGACACCGTACGACTGTGATCTTCATTGAACCCTCCTGATTGACCTTGACGGTGGCATGGTAGTATTTATATGTATGTCTGTCAAGTCTTGGGAGTTTGGGGGATTATGCCAAAGCCTTAAGAAGCTCGCAGTCATTATTTTGGGAAATCTGCCCTGGAAGATGTATCTTCGCGTCACATTTACTATATCAATTAATCGTGGTATAGTTTGGTGTCTTAATTATTATTATGGCACAAGGTGAAGCTATAATCAGGTTCGAGAAGGTGTCCTTTGATTATGGACACAATAAACCCATCCTCCGCGAGGTGGATTTTTCGGTTCGTCGAGAAATGAAGATGACGATTATGGGTCAAAATGGAGCAGGTAAGAGTACGATTTTTCAACTGATAACCAGGGGATTAAAGCCTGAATCGGGAACGGTTAGTACTGTGCCGAATCTAACCATCGCCATTGCCCGTCAGGTCATCCCTCGTGATCAGCTTGATCTAAGTGTGCGAGATTTTTTTCAAGCTTGCTTTGCCGATAAGATTTACAATATTGATCCGCGCATTGATGCCGTATTGGAAGTAGTTAATTTACATGCCCCTCACGATCGTACTATCCGTACTTTCTCGGGTGGTCAACAAGCCCGGCTTCTATTGGCTTCAGCTTTAATCCAGGATGCCGATGTCTTACTTCTTGATGAGCCGACTAACAATCTTGATAAGGCTGGCATTGCTCACCTGCGCCAGTTCCTAATTGATTACAAGAAGACTTGTATCGTTATTTCCCACGATGCCGATTTTCTAAATGCCTTTACTCAGGGTGTGTTGTATCTGGATTTGCATACTCATAAAGTTGAACAATACCAGGGCAACTATTTGAATGTAGTCGATCAAATTGCGGCACGTATTGAAAAGGAGAACAGTGCCAATGCTCGCCTGGCTAAGATCGCAATCGAAAAGAAAGAAAAAGCTAATTTCTTTGCGATGAAAGGCGGTCGCTTGAGATTATTGGCTAAGCGTATGCGCGAAGATGCCGAAGAAATGGAAGAAGCGCAGGTGGATGTTCGCAAGGAAGATAAAACTTTAAGACAATTTACGATTCCGAACCAGGAAAACTTAATTGGCAATATTGTTTTATTAACTTCGGTTAGTATTTTTAAAAATCACAAGCCAGTTCAGAAAAAGATTGATGTAAAACTCAGCAAGAATCAGCACTTATTATTAACTGGTCCGAATGGCATTGGCAAGAGTACTTTACTCGAAGCTCTTGCTTCTGGTAAGGCTAAAGGTGCCAAGATTACCGATGGTGTCATCGTCGGTTATTACCGACAGGATTTTTCCACTCTTAATTTTGATGATACGGTTTATGAATCACTAAAGACTGTGGCTAAGGGTCTCGATGAACAGGAGATGCGTTCAATTGCGGCAGGGTTTTTAATAACAGGTGATACTATTAAGACAAAAATTGGCGACCTTTCTGAGGGTCAGAAGGGATTGGTCGCTTTCGCACGCTTGGTCATGCAACGGCCAGGTCTATTAATTTTAGATGAGCCGACTAATCATATTAATTTTCGTCATTTACCAGTTATTGCTAAAGCCTTAGATCAATATCAAGGAGCGATGATTTTCGTGAGTCACGTACCGGATTTTGTCTCTCAAATTAGAATTGATGAGACGCTTGATCTGGAATAACATGAAACATATGCAGGATAATAAACAATGGGATGCCGTGGTTATTGGCGGTGGAGCTTCGGGAATGATGGCCGCTGGACGGGCGGCTGAGCGTGGCAAGTCTGTTTTATTGCTTGAGAAAAATCTTGAATTAGGTGTAAAGCTTAAAATTACTGGTGGCGGGCGTTGTAATATTACCAATGCCGAAGGAGATGAGCAGAAGCTTCTTAGCCATTATGGCAAAGCTAAGTCTGCTCTTCATTCTCCATTTTCACAATTTGGCGTAAAGGATACTTTTTTATTTTTTGAATCCAGGGGTTTGCCATTAGTGGTGCAAAAATATAGTCGCGTATTTCCAAAGACAGAGCGGGCAATCGATGTATTTCGTGTACTTGAGAAATATTTAAAACAAAACAAGGTCGAGATTAGGACCAATGCGAGTGTTAAAAAGATAAAAGCAGAAGATGGCCATATTAGTGCCGTTATCGTCGATGATGAAGAAATTATCGCAACTTCATTCATTCTAGCCACTGGCGGTAAATCACACCCCGAGACTGGATCTACGGGTGACGGATTTTCGTGGCTATCTTTACTTGGCCATACAGTAAAAGAGCCAACGCCAACAATTGTACCATTGGCAGTACAGGATGAATGGATAAAAAAACTTGCTGGCACAGTATTGCAAGCCGCGCGTATAAGTTTTTTTGTAGAAAAAAAGAGGAAGCTTATTTTAAAAGGGGACATAGCGTGTACTCATTTCGGATTATCTGGACCGCTCATCTTAAATGCCGCAGGTAATGTTGCTGACTTATTGCATGAGGGTACGGTTACGGCTCAGATTGATACGTATCCGCAAAAAGATATCGGTTTACTCGATAAGATTATCGTCTCAGTTTTCGATAAGCATAAGAATAAATCACTTAAGAGTGTCTGGAATAATATTGCTCCAATCGGGACTGGCCGTGCTTTGTTACCTCTACTAAAAGACATTGTCTCTGACATGAAAGTGAATAGTATTACCAAAGAACAACGACGCCAGATAGTAGATTTATTAAAAACATTGCCAGTGACAATTATTGGGCTTATGGGCTATGATCGCGCAGTTGTATCTGATGGCGGTCTCTCACTTGAAGAAGTAGATACGCGCACGATGCGTTCAAAAAAATACGCAAATTTATACATTACTGGCGATCTTTTGCATATTAATCGTCCCTCGGGAGGATATTCGCTATAATTGTGCTGGACGACGGGATATGTGGCGGGTAATAATGCGTAAGGGATATACACACCATGTCGTAATTTGGATTTTATATTCTGTTTGACTTTTTATAAAAACAGGTATATAATAAGGTTTTACAACTAAATATCATTTCAAACGCGTTACACGAAGAACTAGTAGGTTATATAATCTAAGGCTAAAGCGATCCTGGGGCAGTGGAAGCCAGGACCTAAAAAATAGTTGAACACGTCTTCGAAGCGGCTAGCGAGAATCTCGCCTTGGCGAGACAAGCTAGACGGTAGTCACTCTATCGTGAACTAGATAATTAAGTGCTCGGATTTCTTGAATAAAGCGTCCGGGAATAAGGATGGAACCACGGGATTCTTTTATTATCCAAGACTCTCGTTCCTTTTTTGCTATTTCCTAAAAAGAATAGCTGACAAGGAACGGGAGTTTTTTTTGTTTCCCGTAGAAAGGAGGTGTCGGATGGGTTTTACCCGAGTCTGTCGAGCATTCGGCGGAGCTGGTCCTCACCTGATTTCTTTTGGGAGGAGATGATTTCTCTCCTCCCAAATTTATGGTCCTGGTAGCTCAATAGAAGAGCGGTGCCCTGTGAAGGCATTGGTTGCGGGTGCAAGTCCCGTCCAGGACCCAAATATAAATAGTTTTATATTTGGCGGGACTTGCATGCCGCAACGATGCAACATTCAGTAGAATGTTGCCGTGAGGCGGGGTCGCGAAATCAGCAAGTGACGGCGAGCTGATATGCGTGACCAAGTCCCGTCCAGGACCCATGAGTTATAAAAGTAGAAAATTAAAGAAAAGTAAGTTTAGTCGGCTCAAGTATGAACTTGGGCGGATTAAATTTGCTCTTCTCGAAAGAGCAAGGATGCTTTCGCCAAAAATAAGGTCGAATGGCGAGAGCTATGAATCGTTGTTTGACAATCGAGTACGAGGAGGAGGCGATCAGATGTTTCAGAAAGAAAGGGTCCTCAAGATACTGGAAAGATACGATCGAATGCGCAACAATCCCGATGCTCGCTATTTAGAGCGAGCAATTGCGGATCAGGTACAGCGAGAAGGCTTTTTGCGTCTCTGTGTTTTTGTCTGTCCAAAATTTAATTCAAGGGCGTTATTTTCCGGAACGCCGGAAAACTATATGCCGATAGAATCCGGGCCTGATTTATTCGAGCCAAGAATCGCAAAAATAATTTCATTACGTGAAGATTTAATCCGGGCCGGTTTACTAACTGAAATCAATATTATAATCGGTGATAATGATGCCGAAGAATACATTTTTCCGTTTATGGATTTGATCTTGGATGTTAATTTATATCGACAGAGACAGAGTATTTATCGTATTTCTTTTGAACAGCGTTGCCAGAGATTATTTGGTCGTTCAAGATGTTTGATTTGGTCTTTAGCAGAAAGTAACGTGGTTGCGGATGCGTCATCACCGAAAATCTCCACAATCGAGCTGAGAAAAGAGTTGAATTTTCTTAAATGGTTATTTTCGAATGAAGGTCCGTATCGTGGTATGCTAGCTTTCTCGGAAGAAGTTCTTATTAGAATGGCTCAAATGAAGTATGGACTTTATGGAGCTCAGGGAAAGTTCTTAGAAATGTTAGGCGGGATATTATTACAAACTGAGGGTCCTGGCGTATGGCTAGAACGAACGAGCATGCTCAGAAGTACTGGGTCACCGGCTATTCCAGCGATCTATCCATGGATTAGGAAAGACGAGAAACAAGAATAATTACGAAGAAGCAATATTGATGAGGCGGTGCGATAATATCAAGCCGCCTTTTATATACGTTATCTTGCTCTAGCCAAAGATTCCAGAAACCATTAAGATTCTATTGTGGGTAAATAAAATCAATTTTCTAATTATGAAATGGCCAAAATCACTTACGTTTATAAGACATGGCGAGTCGGCATATAATCAACTTAAAGCTGTCAAAGAACAAGATTCGGAATATAGGGAATTCCGTGATTTATTTGACAAAGAATTTAGTGTTGCTCAGAGCGAAGACTGGCCCAGTGAAGAATTAAAATTATTAGCCAAGAAAATATGGGATAGGATCAGATTGGGCGTGGGTGACTACTCTACTCCGCTTACTGAGGCAGGATCCCTGCAGGCATTAGAGATTGGTCGCGCACTCAAAGAAAATATTCCGTTGCCGGATATTATCTATATATCGCCATATTTGCGTACCCGACAAACTTTTGAGGAAATAAAAAAGAGTTGGCCAGAATTAGGAGACATAAAAACCGTGCACGAAGAGAGAATCCGTGAGCAAGAACATGGTTTAAATATTTTATTTAATGACTGGAGGGTCTATTATGTTTTTAATCCGCTTCAGGGACTTTTGTTTAAACTGGAGGGTGATTATGAGTATCGATATTTGAACGGAGAGAATAAGGCAGACGTACGCGAGAGGGTAAGAAGCTTTATCTCAACACTTATCAGAGAGAATTCGGAGCAGAATGTATTAATTGTTTCTCACCATCTGACTTTGTTATGTCTAAGAGCTAACCTTGAAAGATGGGATAGAGAAAAATTTATCGAGATAGATAGAACAGAAAAACCGATTAATTGTGGAGTGACTACATATCTAGGGCATGCCGATAAAGGGGACAAAGGCAGATTATTGCTCAAGGAATACAATCAGAAGTTTTATTAATCTAGAAGATCTTAAATATTTAGATTATCAAAAAGCCCCGCGAAGCGGGGCGATACTTTATCTGATATAGTTGAGATAACCATCGCAACCATACCAAAAATCAAAACCGGAATCGCAGGGATGCCTATGGCCTGGGACGTTGCAGAATCCTCGTATCCATACATGGCATTGACACCAATCATCCCATTCCCAATATCCAGGAACGCAGATGTATCTGTGTTGCCATCTCCAGAAATCCGGGAATGGTCGCCAGAAAAAGCGGTAACCGTAGCCAAAACCGTAGGGCCCGGATTGATAAAATTCTTCATGATATGACCACCCAAATTGAGGATGTGGTTGTGGTAATCGCATACTCCTCGGAACGGCATATCGAGTTATATTTCTTGGGGAAAATCTCCTCGACTGTATTTGTGGACCCATGGGTGGCCGATCAGAATATATGCCAGGCGGTCGGTGTGGACCAGCCTGTGGCGGTCGATCGGTGGGTTGACGACGATTGTCGTTGCCACGATTTTGTGGCGAACCAGCCTGTGGCTGATTCCCACCACGTCCAGGTTGTTCGCGTGGAACAGCGCGTGGCTGTTCTCCTCGCGGTCGATCGGCTGGACGACCGGCTTGCCGTTGCGGTGGTGACGCCTGCGGTGGTTGCCGTTGAGGCCGCTGGGCTGTCGGCGGGTTTGCCGGTCGAGCTTGACGGCCTTGTTCTGGTTGTCGTACCGTTGGTTGGCCAGCTTGCCGTCCGGCTGGCCGTCCGGACTGTCTGGGCTTGGCTTCTTGGGCCAGGCCGGCCGATGCTAACGCAAGCATCAGCGCAATCGAAAGAGCTATTTGCCTGCGCATGAGGCACCTCCTTGGTGGTGGTCGTAGGCAATATAATCTTCACATTACATAACAAATCTGTCAACTTTGACTTTGGCTAGTGGGGGTGGCAGAATGGCCCCACTATGACTCTTGCAACTTATGCCTACAAACAGCCAAATAACTGGACCTGCGGTCCAGCCGTAGTAAGGCTGATTTTACGTTGTTTTGGTCGCAAGAGAACCATTAAGGAGGTTATCCGTGAATTGGGGGTTGGGCGAGAGGGGACGGCCAATAAAGATCTTAAGAAAATACTCAGAAAATATGATATAAAATTTAAAGAGAAGGAATTCGCTTCATTGAAAGATGTAAAAGCCAAGATTAAGACACACTGGATAGTTATCGCTTATTGGATACCCAAGTACAAAGAAGCACACTATTCAATTGTCAAAAGGATCGGTGCAAAAAGAGTTTATTTTCACGATACATGGTTCGGTTTAAACCACAGCTATTCAATCGATAATTTTTTAAAAAATTGGTGGGACGATGAAGCGACTCATTGGTTTCTAGCTATTAAAAAAGAGACAAAATAATCAGTATCGTGTTATAATTAAGAAAAATTAACAGAAGATTAAAACGAAGGCCGATCAGATTAATATACTCTTCAATGTGGTCGGACGAAGTTGATCATTTATTATTATGAAAGGATTTGTATCAAATATCGAAAAGGATACTTTAGAGAATTCAAACTTTAGAAAGGTTCTCTATACGGGCAAGTTCAGCCAGCTAGTGTTAATGACTCTCAAGCCCAACGAAGATATTGGCCTAGAAGTTCATGACACGGTTGATCAGTTTTTTAGGATAGAAAAAGGCATTGGCAAGGTTGTGATTATGGGTGTGGAGCATGAGATAGGCGATGGCACAGCTATTATCATCCCTGCTGGTACTGAACATAATATTATCAATACATCCGCAACGGATGAACTAAGATTATATACCGTATATTCGCCAGCGAATCATAAAGATGGAACAATTCATGTTACTAAGGCAGAAGCCGAAGCTAATGAAGAACACTTTGACGGCGTAACTACGGAATAATTTTAATATAACAACTACGTCCAGCCATATTGAAGAGTACGACGTAAATCTCTTCTGAGATTTCGCCTCTTACTCGCTCCGTCGCGCTCCGTAAGCCTCTTCAATATGGCTGGACTCCGTCTTGATATAAACGTAGTTGTCTCTCAAAAGCCTCTCAGAAATAGCATACTCGGCTTTTGTGTTTGTGGGTAAAAAAAGAGTCCGACCGGGGGATGAAGGACTCTTCCCTTCTTCCCCCTGTCGGACTTGTTGCGCTCCTAGTCGTCGCGGCTCATCAGACGCATGATTGCCGAGATGATCGGATCATCCGATCTATCCGGAGCTGGTGTCTGCTGTTCTGTGTCGGCCATCTCGTCCTCGATGACGGCCGACGATGATCGGGCCAGAACCCCCCTGGCCGCCGACAAAAACTCATCCGTCATCTCGACGCCAGCCTTGCTGGCCGCGTCCTTCAAGCTTGCGACCGCACTGATAATGCTCTGCTGTCGCATCACCGGCAGACCGAGCAGGAAGGCCACATCGGCGACGGCGTTCAGCAGTGTGTCGGTGCTGAGGTACAGGTCCCTGAGGCGCTCTGCGCCTTGACGGGCCTGCTCGAGGTCATGGCTGAGGCGGCGCTTTGTCGCCCCATCATTTATGATCACCTGGTCCCGACGGCGAGCTCCGTCCTCGTAATTGACGATCGTTTGCCGGAGCTCCTTGATGGCCTCTCCGCGGCCTTCGACCATCCGGCCGAGTTGCTCATTGGTCAATTTGAGCTCATTAAGTGCCCGCTCACTGTCGGCGAGCTTCCCATCGAGCTTGTTATTGGCCGCGTTTACCGTGGCCAGGTTAGCCAGGAGCTGAGCCTTTGTTACTCGATTCGCCATTTCTGCCTTCTTTCTCTACTGATGTTGCCGACGGTGAAAGGAACTGTGCGTATCTTAAATATAGCATAATGTTTGCCATTCTGTCAAATGTGGCGTCGGATAACTTTCTGGTCTTTTTTAGCAGGTAATTATGTGATAAATTGTGCGTATGAGACTTAATAGATTTTTTTTAGAATTCAATTTCAATGACAAGGAGATTATTATCAAAGATAATGATTTTGTTAATCAAGTCCGAAGTGTTTTAAGAATGGACTTGGGTGATAAATTAATATTATGCGATGGGGCTTCGAATGAAATTTTGGCCAAGATAGTGTCTTTTGGTAAAAACGAGATAATATTGGAAAACCTGGAGATTATGAAAAATAAAAACGAACCAGCTCAAAAAGTTACACTCTATTGTTCCATATTGAAGAAAGAAAATTTTGAACTGGTCGTGCAAAAAGCCGTAGAGGTGGGCGTTTACAAGATAGTACCTGTTATTAATACTCGAACAGTTAAGACAAATATAAGACCAGATAGACTTAAGAAAATAATAAAAGAAGCGGCAGAACAATCTGGTAGGGGGATTATGCCAGAGCTAATTGAAGCCATTAATTTTAAAGATGCATTGGATCTATGTAAGAATAACGACAGAAATATCCTATTTGATATTTCCGGTTGTGATTTGAAGGATCTAGAGACTACTGTCGGTCATACTTTGGGCATATTTGTTGGTCCAGAAGGGGGCTGGGATGCCCTAGAAATTGAAATAGCACGATCTGGTGGCCTAGATGTGGCTTCTCTCGGCCAGCTAACCCTAAGAGCTGAAACCGCAGCTATTATAGCGACCTATCTTACAGTCACATTGAAGTAATCAACAATTTGACATTGAACTGTCAAATTAGTGATATAATTAATACATGGAACGGAGGTGTATAAATTGAACAAATTATCAGTATTGGACTGGGTAGTTTTGGTGCTTGTTATCGTCGGCGGTTTAAACTGGGGCTTGGCTATCTGGGACGTTAACATTGTAACCATGATTTTTGGCGGTATTGCTTCATGGATCTATGCACTAGTTGGTCTATCTGGATTATATATGATCTGGTTAGTCGCAAAACTGGGCAAGAAATAATATCTTTTTTATAAATAAAAAACTAATAGGGACCCGCATGGGTCCCTATTAGTTTGCTTTTATTTATCCACACTTTTGTTTTTCAGATTTGTCTCTATAATGAAGACAAATGAACTTAGGCAATAAACTGATATTATTACTGCTTTTACCTCTTGTGACAGTTTTTGTTTTATCCTATCTTTTTCTAGACGAGATTAATTTATCTAAGTTGGGCTTAACGTCTCAAATTATTAATTCAACGATCTCAAAGATAGATTTTAATCCTTTCAATAATTCTCAATTTGATTTTGACGATTATAGCCTAATCCCAGTTCTTAGCTGTGATCCTGGTCAGGCCTATTTTAAACAAGTAAAGAATCCCCTTGCAATTACGTGGACTGGCAAGACTAGATCAATAATGCAGAGTGGGGGATACTATGCTTTTGAGAAAATTCCAGAAGATAGTCGCTATCCTTTATTTGGCGGTTCATTCGCCGATGGCAAGACTGTAGATTTAAGCGGGACATACAAAGTTTCTGGTTTGTTGCTTGGTATCGAATGTGGTGATTATACTTCTATTTTTGGCGCGAATAGCCATCCGGTGGTTAATATAGTTGAAATTCAAAAGATCAATTAATCTGCTAAGATTTCAGATAATTAAAATCGCCTCCGCTTTGCGGAGGCGATTTCTTAAATATTATTAAATTAATTTTTTAATTTCTGTCACTAGGTTATCAATAGCAATTTCTTTTTGATCACCACTCCTTAGGTCTTTGATCTTGACGATATTTTTTTCTAACTCTTCAGTACCGATAATTACGCCAAGCGGAATCTCTCGATTTGAGGCATAGCCTAACTGGTCTTTAAGACTCTTTGAATAATCGAAAAACATCTCCGAAGAAATTCCAGCTGTTCTCATTTTAGATACAGCCAGAAGACACTGCTCTTGTACTGATCTATCCAAACACATCACAATAGCTTTTGATACAGATTTTTTTTGTTTAATTAGGCCCAGCTTAGATAGTGCGGTGAATAGACGATCAACGCCAACTGATGCCCCAGTTGCTGGGATTGACTGTGAACTGAATTTTGAAACCAATCCGTCGTATCTGCCACCGGAAAATACGCTACCTATTTCCAGAATATCGGTAAGGACTGTTTCGAAAACCGGTCCAGTATAATATCCCAAGCCTCTGGCAACTGACAAATCAATTTTCCATTTTTCATCTGGCACGCCCATTGTTCTGACTACACTAGTCAGTTCTCTTAATTCGGATATCCCATTCATTGCAGTGGGAGACTTGACCATTAGGGCTTCGACTGCATCTAATGTTTCGGTCGGAGTATCTACTCTCAAATCAACAAACCTTTTAATGGCTCCTGCTTGCTCAAGGGTCAATCCAATCTTAGCATCACATAATTCAGCTGAGACTTTATCCCATCCTTGCTTGTCTAGCTTATCAATAGCCCGCAGTACGGCAGAATTTTTGTCTGACGAGAAGTCGGCGTATTCAGCTAGTCCGTTTAATATTTTCCTATTATTTACTCGGATTAGGAAATTTGATATTCCCAACGTTGTCATCGTTGCATTCATAATGGCAATAATTTCAGCGTCAGCTAATATACTTGCCGAGCCGACAGTATCGGCATCAAACTGGACGAACTCACGATAGCGTCCAGCTTGTGGTCTTTCTCCGCGCCATACTTTGCCTATTTGGTAGCGTTTAAAGGGTTTCTTAATATCGGGATTACCGGCGATAACTCTTGCTAGTGGTACGGTTAAGTCGAAACGTAAGGCCATCTTCTCACTGTCATCTTTTATCGAAGCATGCCAGACATTCATTTTAAAATCAGGATCACCGCCGGTAATAATCTCATCTTTCTCTAGTCCCGGTGTATCTAGCGGTACGAATCCGAAATTTTCAAAGACTGCTCGAATTTTATCGAACATCTCTTGTCGGGGAATCATATCTTCCGGCAGATAATCTTTAAATCCGCTGGCTAATTTTGGCTCTATATGGTCGGCCATCAGGCAATAATTATTTTGTGGAATGTCTTTTTTCCTTTACGAAGAATAATAGACCCATTTTTTACGAGAGATGCTCCGATTTGTGATTCAGATTCAACGGATTGGCCGTTAACATAAGCTCCAGATGCTGAAATTAATTTACGTGCTTCCGATTTAGAGCTACATAATCCAGATGTAACAAATAGATCAAGCACGGTTAGCGATTCCAGATCATTAGCGCTTATTTTAGTCGTAGGTATGTTTTTCAGATCTTCCACGTTTCCAGAAAATAGCTTTTGAGAAGCCTCACGAGCTTGATCAGCCTCTTTCTCGCCGTGAGTTATTTTAGTGGTCTCGTAGGCTAAGATTTCTTTTGCGTTTCTTAAATCTTGTCCGCAAATCTTAGAAATATCTTCAACGGCTAAGAACGTAAATAATTTGAAAAATTTTTCAACATCTCTGTCGTCCGAATTTATCCAGTATTGATAATACTCATAGGGAGATGTTCTCTTGGCATCAAGCCAGACGGCCCCAGATTCAGTCTTACCCATTTTACCGCCGGAGGCAGTTGTTAATAGCGGAAAAGTCAGAGCATAGGCCGTGCCGCCTTTTGATTTGCGTATTAAATCAACACCAGCTAAGATGTTACCCCATTGATCGTCTCCGCCCATCTGGAGATTACAGCCATATCTCTCAAACAACACCAAAAAATCATAAGCTTGAAGTAATTGATAATTAAATTCGAGAAAAGAAAGGCCCTCTTCTCTGGCTAGACGAAGTTTGTAGGCCTCCATTTTAACCATCTCATTAACCCTGAAATATTTACCAACATCTCTAAGGAATTCGATATAATTTAAGTTGATTAACCAATCGGCATTATTGATAAATAAAGCTTTGTCGCCCGAGAAATCAAGATACCGCTTGAGTTGTTCTAGTAATTTTTTACCATTAGCTTCTATCTCGTCACGACTTAAGATTTTACGCATTTCTGTCTTGCCGCTGGGATCACCGATCATAGTAGTGCCACCGCCAATAATGGCTATTGGTTTATGTCCAGCTCTTTGAAGATGAGCCATGGCCATGATTGGCAAGAGATGGCCGACGTGCATACTATCAGCCGTGGGATCAAATCCAACATAAAAAGTCACGCCCCCTTCGTTAATCATTTTTTCTATTTCTTTCTCGTCTGATTGCTGTTGGATGAATCCTCTCTGTTTTATGGAGTCGTATTTTTTTTTATTCTGCATTAGATAGGTTTTGTTAGTTTAATCTAGTTGCTTCAATTCTAATGAATTGACCATTTGTTGTAAAGAGTAATCGACTAATCAAGCGTTGACATGATTTTGGGATAGTTGTATTTTTTTACTAGTCAGGTCTAGATCGTAGCCGAATGGCTAGCTTAACAACTAGCGATTCCTGTTGGGTCTAGCCATTGAAAAGGAGACCAGCGATGATAGTTGAGGACTATGACTATGTGGTAAGAAATATCCCAAATTGGTCCGATCAATTAGCTCAACTGGTAAAAACTATGTGGAGCGGTGCCAATGGCAAGTGCTATTTTCCTTATCCGCCGTTAGCTACAAGAGAACACTGGGGGAATGAAGCTTTGTCAGATTGGGTTTCTGGTTTGGTAAGGCCCATCTTTTACATTGATGATAGCACTCACGTGATCAGGGCATACGCAGCCATGGTCCGCAAAGAGGGCTATTGGGAATTGGGAAGATTTAATTCTTATAGTGGCAACCCAAGGGGAATTATGCTCCAAATGACAACTCAATTGATACATGGCATTAATAATAAAGAAGGGATTGTGTGTGAGGCTACTCAAGCTCATACGTCTTCTCAGTACATAGCTTCTCAACTGGGATTGAGATTCGCTGGGTACGGATTTCTGGCCTACATGGGCGAAGAAAATGTACCTTGGGATATTCTTTATTTTGATAATTGTGTTGATTTGGGAGATTTTGTTAGTACGGTACCTCAACTTATGAATAATCTCTTGGGAATTAATCGTTTTGCTAATCAAGATCATCAAAGGAGATTACTAGAAGCTTCTCAAATTATTAGTACAGATAAGACTAGCGGATTTCCTCCGACGAAATTTCACATATACGAGAAATATCTGCCTCATTTCAAAAGTATCCTGGCGATGACTATTGATCCAAAGGCTTAGTGACAACTAAGTCTTTTTTTTATACAATCTCCAATATGAAGACTAGTAACCTAGAAAACAAGCTAATTACTGCCCTAAAGATAAAATCATACTCTGGAAGCGAGGGTGCTTTTTGTAAATATATTGAAAAGCTAATACCTAGGGATTTTTACATAAAAAAACATGTTGTCAGCAGGGGAAGGTACAATATAACTGCCTCAAGGGGTAACTCGAATGTATGGATTGTTTGTCATACAGATACTGTACCTGGGGATGTCCCGATAAGAGTTACTAAAGATAAAATATTCGGACGAGGAGCTATAGATAATAAGGGTAATATAATCGCAGCTATTGAGGCAATTCGTTTGATGGGGGATATAAATTTTTTATTCACTGTCGGCGAAGAAGTTGATTTTGCCGGGGCGAGAGCATCTAAAGATCTGGTTAACGGGATTGCCATTGTTATGGAACCAACAAATTTTAAAATTAGAACCTCACAATGCGGTGTAATTAGTTTCAATATTATCAGTAAGGGCGTAAGAGCTCATTCGAGTCTTGATGTGGGTGTTAAAAATCATGCCATGAATAAAATGATAAAGACTCTTAACGAATTGTTAAAACAAAAATGGCACAGACTAAATATAGGTACGATAGAGGGCGGGGTAGTGGCTAATATAATAAGTAAGGAAATTCGTGCATCATTGTCGGTTAGACCCAAGAGTGTCGATGAATTTGAGACTATCATGAGTTATTTATCTGCTATAAAAGAAGTGAAGATTGATATTATCAATGCGTTAAAGCCTAAAACTAAATCAGTTGTAATAAAAGGAGCGATAGACGATCCCGTGGCATTTTTCTCTGAGCTAGCTTTTTTTAAGAGGGGAGTTGTTTTTGGAGTTGGAGATATTAATCTTGCCCATACAGATACCGAGCATATTCTTCGTAGAGATTTAGAACTGGCGCCATCAAAAATATCCGATCTTGTGGCTAGTCTGTCAAAGTGATATCCTTGTGATGTAGTCTCTTTCCCGGAATTACCTATGGTCCTAGGTGCGTCCGAAGTGTCCGCCTAATTAAAGTTAGAGATATGGACAAAAACAAAAAATTATTAGCATCTCTTGGTATTTTATTCTGTGCGATCGTTTGGGGTAGCGCTTATTTTGTCATTAAGGATAGTCTTGTCTCACTGGAGCCCATGACGGTAGTGAGTTATCGATTCCTCATTGCTAGCATACCGTTATTACTGTATATAGTACTAACCGGTAAAAATCCATTTAGAAATTTCAAATACGGCCTCTTACTAGGGGTTTTTTTGTGGCTTGTTTTTGGTCCTCAAGGCATCGGCCTTAAATACACTTCGGCGGCTAACACGGGATTTATTAATAATACTTTTATTCTTTTTGTGCCTTTTGCCGCCTATTTTATACTTAAAAAGAAAATCACTCTTGAGCCTTTTATTGCGATAGGTATATCTTTTATAGGATTGTTTTTTCTAACCGGAGGATTAAAAAATATGAATGCTGGTGATTTTCTTGTTTTATTCTCAGCCGTAGCCACTGGTACGCATCTTGTATTTATATCAAGATTTGCCAACAAGACAGGCCTAGATGTCCTTACCCTAAGTTTTCAGCAATTCTTTACGGTTGCCATACTAAGCCTGATTATGCATTTTATATTTGAAAGCGGACCAATACTAACTACGCACATATTTTCTAAGGAACTTATCTATCTTGGCCTTATAGCTACTCTCGGTGGATTTGTTGTTCAGCTTTTTTCCCAAAGAGTTCTATCCGAATTAATTACAAGCCTAGTCCTTTCCACTCAGCCTGTCTTCTCTACCTTTTTTGCTATCTTTTTTGCAAGTGAGGTTCTGGGCAAATCTCAGATAGCAGGGGGCATATTGTTAGTCGTAGCTCCTATAGCTTATCAAATCATTCAGTCAAGAAATTTTAGAAATAAAATTCCGATACTCGCAGATAGAATATGATTTAGATGGAATAAATCCTACTATAGAGGCTAGCTTTGAGATTGAGCATTTCTTTTTATTTTATAAATTTATATAATGTAAACAATATGATTACTTCATCGCAATTAAGAGAGTTGGGTCTATCCGAGAATGAAGCTAAGGTTTATTTGGCCATGTTGGAGCTTGGGCCAGCTACTGTTTTGGAAATCGCAGCTAAAGCTTTAATGAATCGGCCGACAGTATATGTCCAAATAGAATCTTTAAAACAGAGAGGACTAGTTAGTACGCAGAGTAAGGGTAAAAAGCAGATCTTTATTGCTGAATCTCCGAGTCAATTAGAATCAATGCTGGAGAGGGAACAGAAGAATCTTGAAGTAAAAAAAGAAGAACTATCTAGGATGCTTCCTGACCTAACGACTATGTTTAATTTATCGGATCAGAAGCCCCAGGTGAGATATTTCGAAGGAAAGGCCGGATTAGAAAAAATGAGAGATGAGTTTCTCAAGACAAAAGAAAAAATAATCTACGGTATTTCATCTATAGATCAAGTGCGAAGTGTTTTTCCAGTTAATACAATAAATATTAAAAATTATTCAGATAGGCGTGTTGAAAAAGGGATAAGAGTTATGGCGGTTTACAGCCATAAGGGCGAGCCGGTGTATACAAAAGAAGAAAATGAATCAAGACTAAGGCAGGTTAGGTACATAGATTCGGACAAGATGAAATTTGATGCCGATATAACTATTTTTGATGATAGTATGGCCATAGCTTTTCTGGGCGGAAGTTTATTCGGTGTTATTATCTCACAAAAGGAAATCGCCGAGTCATTTAAGAATCTATTCAAGTTTCTCTGGAGTGTTGCAGAAGAAAAATAAAAAAACGGGGAGCCGAACGGCTCCCCTCACTCGGTTCCCATAGGCGCACCTCCTAGGTTACTCGAGTCATTGCACTATTTTTTTTGTTTTACGGATCTTGTGGCGGCAGTTTTCGTGTTGTGGTCGCCACCTTATCTGACGTAGACAGCAAGTCCTTCTTTCCCGATTCTCTCCCGTTGGCCGTGTGCGTTCGGCGGGAGCTTTCTTAGAATAGTAGTTAGGCCGCTAGACCTAACTCATTAATGGGTTCCCATCACTTGCCCCCTTTCTTTGTGGATGGGCAAAGCTGGACCCGATGCCCAGCCTATCTATTATAACATATAAGTATCTGTTTTGTCAAATTTCACAAACATTTGAATATTTATTCGTGCTATTTATAAACATATAATAATTTGTATTTCAAAATCTTTTGACTTTTTAAATAGCGTAAAAAATGGCTTAGAAGGCTGGCTTTTTTAGATAGAACCAGAGATATGTCACAACTACTTGACAGAAAAGTCAAATGGGTGTATAATGCTACTTGTCAGACTTAGACGAGGGATGGAATCAGAAACATGTTTGGACTAACCACTTAGATAATTAACGTGGCCCCCATGCTGATTCTACCTCTTCTTGGACCGGTTTCTAGCCTTTTGCCGGCCCACGAAGGGGAATGAAAGGATCTGTACGTTAAAACTTATTAGGCATTACTTCTTAAGGCCTGAATTCCTGAGCAGGGTCCCTAGGTGAATACCGAACCAAGAAGAAACGGAGTCTTCATCGGAGCTAGCCGACAAAAGGGATAGGGAATTCGAATTGGCAGCGCATTGCCATAAAGAAGACAAAGCTCACCCGACTGGCAGCTTGTTGAGCTATCTCCAATCCATTTGCCAAATGAGGCGGAGTCGAGTCGGTGCAGTGTGGCGGTAAGGAGTAGGGAGGGGCAAAAATCTCTTCCGAACCTTTGAAAAAATGCCCAACCGTTCGGGAACCAGAGCTCAATTGGAGTTAGCCTCCACCAACCGTCACTCGGCGAAGTCCGAGGACTGGTTGGGGCCTGGAACGAAAGGGCTGGATGCGCACCAGCTTGAACCGCATTTGTTGCGGTTCCCATGTGGTACCATCCACATGGCAGGGCAGGAGGTCCTACCGTTTTCTAGAAACGGTACCGGGCCTCTAAGGCCCAGCGGATTCTCCCCATTCTCGAGGTGGAAGGAAACTTCCACCTCGAGCTTCCATCAAAGTTTCTAAACTAATTTAAAAACTTTGATGGGGGCTGGGAAGAGCATCGACTGCATGGGCTCATATGAGCCGTCAGCCTTTGGCGGTGCAGTATCGCGTCGCGCTCAACTCCCACGTTTTTCACGAAGATAAGCTCTTTTGGGGTGTACCATGAAAAAGAAAAAGTTTCGGCGACCTCGCATTCGAGTGCCCCTGCCGCAACAGACAGGTGGCGCGCATAAGTCCGGCAAGGACTACAATTGCAAGCGCGAGAAGATTAAGCTCCGTAAGGAGCTGCGGGGACCCAACGACTAGGGTTCCCTTTTTGTTTTGTAAAAAATTTAGTAAGGTTAGACTATGATTACAATAGCTGATTTCAAAAAAATAGAATTAAGGGTCGCTAAAGTATTAGAGGCTGAAAGAGTCGAAGGTTCGGATAAATTAATTAAAATGCAGCTATCGTTAGGCGAAGAAAAGCGCCAGGTAATTGGCGGCATAGGCAAGACTTATGAACCCGAACAGTTGATCGGTCGGGAAATAATTATTGTTGCCAACCTTGAGCCCCGTAATTTGATGGGTCTTGAGAGCCAAGGTATGTTATTGGCCGCTTCAGACGAAAACGGTATTGCTCTTCTTGCACCTGATAAAGAAGTTACGCCTGGTTCTAAAATAAGTTAGGAAATTCAACAAATTAAAGAGGCCGAAACTACAAAGGCTGCCATTGCGCAATGGCAGCCTTTGTAGTTTCTTTGTAGTTTCTGTGGATAAGTCAGTCAAGTATTAAAAAAGCTCGCGAGGCATAATGCTTTTGCGAGCTACTAATGTGTTAGCGTACTTGAAATTCTATTTTGTCACCGACTTTCAGTCGGATGATATCTCCTTCAGGCGCAACTCCTGCTCCAGTTGCACCTCCGGCGCCTGCGCCAATTACTGCTCCAGTCTTACCACCGATGATAGCGCCAGCTATGCCACCTATGGCCGCACCAATCGCACCTGACTTTACTCTGTTTTTGCCAGGTGCTATTGATCCGCTGACGCTATCAATACGTATACCGCCAATCTTGTTTACTTTGAGAATCAATAACGGCTCTGTTGTTTGTGTTTTCTGACGTACCGCCGTTACCATAAGTTCGACTGTTGCATCTCTTCGAAATAATACTTGGCCATTGATTTTAATTTCCTTATCGAGGGAGAAATAAAATATGTCACCCTCGCTCACATTCGTATTTGTTATTTCTTGAGTTACCCTCAAGGCAATCTTAGTTTTCACTGGTAGATCAATAATCTCTTCCTGCACATAGATGGGCGGAGCAGTAATAGGCTGTGGAGTTTCTTGGATACTTGGTATCGTAGGTTGTACTGCCATTGGCTGTGACGGCTGACTAGTATCTAGATTTTTCTGTCGTTCCGTTTCTTTCTCTGCTTCCTGCTGAATTCTTTTTTGTTCAGCCTGAGCTTTTTGCAGAAGTTCTTGATTCTGTCGTTCTTGATCTTGTTTTTCCTTTAATTCTTGCTGTTCTTGGTCTTTTATTTTTTGTTTTTCTCCGGCATCCCGATCCAATAACTCCTGCTTAACTTTAGCCAAATCATCTTCATCGGCTGGCCTCAATTGACGACCCGTGATTGGATGTGGACCACCATTATCATATAACTCTGTCTGGCCATCGTAGAATGCGGTAAATACGGCTGGATCTCCATTAGGCCTGCGTAACCTTAGACGCTCCCCGGTGCTTTTATCACAAACCGTTGTGCGTCCATTCTTTTCGCAAAGATAGGGAGTAATCATATCTTGATCGGCGCCAAATAATCTATATTGAGCATCCGATGCCCTAGATGCAACGCTTGATTGAATCGTAGTTGGTACGAACATAATGATTGGTACCACCACACCAGCGATAACAAAAAAAGTAATCATACATCCAGTCACGATATGTCCAGCGAATCCTTTAATAGAGAATATTTGTCCTATAACCGCAACAGCGGATGTAAAAAGTAACATCCAAGAAATTGTTGGATATTCCCAAAGATGACCCTTGATCATCAGTATAGATATACCGAATCCGAGTATCAATACGATGAATATAATCTTAAATATCTTTCCGATAATAGAAATCTGACTAATAATAATAGTCAAAATTAAAATCGGCAAAGCGGCAATTGTCCAAAGTGCACCAGTTACGGCCATCATAATGGGCATGAAAGCAGATGATTTGCCAGAAAATAAACTAAAAATACCAAATTCGATTGCTAGACAAATGCCAAGTACTAGGGAAGATTTTATAAATATTTCCCAATATCTCTCTGTGGTATCGGCGACTGTCTCAGCCGATATCCAAAATAATCGTCTCAACGTTCCTAGCAGACTGCCACTCATGGTTCTACCCCCTGCCTTTCTTCTCGCGCCGCTGTTGTCGTCGCTGTCTCTTTCTAGCCAATACACCATCCAACTCTTTGTTAAAGGCATCTATCTCGTGTTTAATCCCCAGTAACATCTCTTCAAAATATTTTCTTTTTTCTGGCCCTGCATTTGGTCCCAGGGTATCTAATAAAAGAGTCCGGCTTTCTCGATCGAGGGTGACCATTGCCTGAAGACTATCAACGGATGCTTTTTTTAGGATTTCTCTAAATTGATTTTTTTGATCCTCGGTTAGAGTTGCTAGCCATCTAGTTACTTCTTTGATTTCATCAGGGGTCAGCTCAAACAAAGAACTGTTTACCAAGAAATCAGCTTCAATTGCCGGTATTCCATGGCTAGGACCAAGGTCGCCATTCAACATTCGACGGCCAAGTTCGGCGGGCATATCCTCAACTATTTCTCTAAGAAATATCCCAAGTGGAGACTTGGGGTGGCCGAATTTATTACCGAGTATGCTATGAGACGTATATGCTATAACCTCAATTAGATGTTTTATGCCAATTGGTAAATCCTTAATATTCTTGCCAAACTTACCGGTAAATAACCTGTCGTAAACACGCTCAAGTCGTACCTTAACGGCATCTGAGCCGGCAATTGCCAAGATTTCGGCTGCATTCAGGTCAGAGATTTTTCTTAATATTCTTGTAATTTCTGGACTAATCGCTCTGTCTCCTAATGTCATATTGATCAATCCTTGTCAAAAAACCTATGGGAAGTTATCATTTTTGATTGGATATGTCCAGGTAGGGTGGCCAATATTATAATGAAATTTAAATATCCTAGGTTTTCAACTTTTGTTTTATTAATTTAGCCCGTATAATGTTGAGGTATGAATGAAAATATTAAGAATATTTTTAAGAAAATAGCGAGTGGTTTTGGCGTCTCTAAAATCGTTAAATTAGTAGTTATAGTTGTCTTTATTAGTGCCATATCGGTCGGTGGATTTTTTGCTATTAAGTACTATCAAAATGGCAAGGATGCCAAGGCTGATCTTTCCGCCTCGCAAAATAAAGATGTTTACATTGAATTTATTTCTGAAGTTTGGGATACAATCATGCAAAATCATTGGGAGAAACAAACCGATGATCAATTGGCTAATTTATATAAACTCGGTTCAGAGAAATTACTTGGAAAACCAGTAGACTTTTTACCAAAGAATAAAGACGAAGTGAAGGTTATGGTCTTAGCTATTACGAAGGACATGGATGTAGCGAAAAAGAAAGAGTTTGTGGCCAACCTGACTGATATAGTTTTAGCGAATCTAAAGCCTTTTGGCCGATCGAGATTATTCAGTAAAAAACAACAAGAAGATCTTAAAAACACGGTTGAAAACCGAGATCCAACCGCTGATTTGTATGCCACGGTTGGCGCAGATAAGAATTCTACTAAGGCTGAAATTGAAAAAAAGTATGAAGAGAAAGTAAAAACCGTTGATACAACTACTCCGGAGGGTAAGACCAAGCTGGCTGAATTAAATCGAGCCAAAGTGACACTGACTACAGATGACACTCGCAATGCCTATGATCAATACGGAGTTGAATCAACTGTGATCACAAAAATATATCCGCCAGATATTTACTATATGCACATTACCAAAGTTTCTCCGCAGACTTTTGAAGAATTTCAGAAACGTGCCAATGATGTTGATAAAAAAACGCTTACCTCACTAATCATTGATTTGCGTGGAAATATTGGAGGAGCGGTGGATATTTTGCCCTATTTTCTCGGACCGTTTATCGGCCCGAATAGCTACGGTTACGAATTTTTTCATCAAGGTGAATACACACCATATAAGACTACAACTGGCTGGCTCCCAAGTTTAGTGAAATTCAATAAAGTCGTTATTCTAATTGACGGTGAGAGCCAATCATCGGCAGAAGTTATGGCCGCTGCTTTTAAAAAATATAATGTCGGTGTAGTAATTGGTACTCATACCAAGGGCTGGGGGACAATTGAACAGTTGATGCCCATAAAAACAATTATTGATCCCAAAGAAACATACTCGATCTTAATGGTCCATAGTTTGACTATACGCGATGATGGTCAGCCGATTGAAAGCAGGGGAGTGGATCCGGTTATTAATATTGGCGACAAAGATTGGACAAAACAATTGCTTAATCGCATAAATTATCCTACCCTAGTTGATGTTGTAAAAAGTTTAATTAATAAAAAATAACAATGATTAAGAACATATTTATTTTTATAGTTTTGGCGGTATGTGTCGGAATTGCTATTTGGTTTTTTGTGGCCAAGTCGAAGTCAACTAAAGAAGTTAATTTGAGTCCATCAATCAGCCCTACTCCGTCTATCTCGCCATCGCCGATATCCTCCCCCGATGCCGCTGCTGGTAAAATAGATCCAAGCAAAATTCCAATGGATAAAATCTCAGGGCAAGATATTACAGTTGGTAGCGGGGTTGAAGCTAAAAGTGGGGATAGCGTCAAGGTTAATTATACCGGTACGTTAATTGATGGTACTGTCTTTGATTCAAATGTAGATCCAAAATTTAAACACGTAGAGCCATTCATCTTCAATTTGGGAACTGGACAAGTGATCAAGGGTTGGGACATTGGTGTAGCGGGAATGAAAGTTGGAGGTAAGCGATTATTAATTATACCGCCATCATTTGGATATGGAGATCAGGATCAGGGTCCAATCCCAGCTAATTCCATTCTCATATTTGAAGTAGAGCTTCTTGGCGTAACTCCGCCTGCAAAATAAACTAAATCAGCCATCGAATAATGGCTTAAAACCTCAAAAATCACTACAAAGGCTGCCATTGCTTGCCTCGCCGAAGCTTCAGCGAGGGCGGGCGCAATGGCAGCCTTTGTAAATAGAGGCACTCATTATTTGTTTGTGATATGATTGTCTCATATGGAGAAACTAGAATTTCCAAAAGGTTTTTTGTGGGGTAGCGCAACGTCATCTCATCAAATAGAGGGGAATAATCATAATGACTGGTCAGAATGGGAAAAATCTTCAGAACGGATTGAGCAATTAAAAAAGGATGGGGGAAGCCCATCTGACTTTATTTCTGGCAGAGCTTGTGATAGCTATAATCGTTTTGAAGAAGATTTTGATATTGCAAAAAGTCTAAATCATAACATTCACCGTATCTCAATAGAATGGTCCAGAATTGAATCGGAGGAGGGGAAATTCAATAATGAGGCGATACAACACTACAAAACAGTTGTCAAGGCTATACGAGACAGGGGAATGGAGCCTATGGTTACGCTATGGCATTTTACAAATCCAATTTGGTTTGCTTCTGATGGGGGGTTTTTAAATAAAAAGGCACCATTAAGGTTTGTAAGGTTTGTAAGGTTTGTCGTAGAAAACCTCAAAGATGATGTCAGCCTGTGGATAACTTTTAATGAGGCAGTGTCTGTCTATGGTCCGATGGCTTATATTTCTGGCACTTGGCCACCACAGAAACGTAACTTTCTGAGTTACCTGAGATTCAGGAAAAATATAATCAGAGCGCATACCTTAGCCTATAATGAGATAAAAAATATATATCATAAATCCCCCGCCTCAGAGATGAATTCAGATAATGTTTCGCCGATCTCACCTACCCCCATGAGCATGTCGCACAATATAAGAGAAGCTCAAATTGGGGTAGTTGAAAATAATTCTCCGATAATATCACCGTGGTATTGGAGACTAATAGGATTAAGCGGGTTGGTAAGCTATTATCGTAATCATTTTCTTCTTTCTGGTGTCTTTCCCTACTACGATTTTATCGGTTTAAATTACTATTGCTTCAAGCGTTTGCCCGGGAGCTATTCAATTCTTCCCAGACAGGACAGCGTTAAAATTATGGACTGGGAAATATATCCAAAAGGTATCTATGACCGCCTATTAGACCTAAAAAGAAAATATAATAAACCGATCTATATAACCGAAAATGGCATTGCCGACGCTACCGACGAGAAAAGAACAAGATTTATAAAAGATCACTTATATTGGGTTTGGCGCGCCATTCAAGATGGCGTTAATGTACGTGGCTATATGTATTGGTCATTATTAGATAATTTTGAGTGGCATCGTGGCTATGGTCCACGATTTGGATTAGTGGAAATAGATTATAAAAATAATCAAACCAGAAAGATTCGCACATCGGCCTATGAATATGCTAGGATTATTAGTAATAACGGCTTTGAATTCTAGAATTAAATTATGACCTGGTTATATATTGCCCTTGCCGCATATCTAATTACTGCGGTTGCATTTATTCTCGATAAATATCTTTTACATGCGCCAATTCCGCGCCCTTTTGCTTATTCTTTCTGGGTAGCGCTTCTTAGCTCTTTCGTGCTTATTCTGATTCCGTTTGGTGTAACGATTCCTTCTATAAAATTTTTATTGGTTTCACTGGCTTCTGGTGCAGCTTTTTTTATTGGTCTCATATTTCTATATCAAGCGATTCGTATGAGTGAGATTACGATCGTTGCCACAAAAGTCGGTGCAATAACGGCTGTTGCTACTTACCTCTTCTCGATCATTATTCTTAGGGGCTATACTCTTGATAAACTGCACATGGTTGCCCTGGCATTAATGGTTTTTGGTATGCTGATATTGAATAGATTTAAAATGAAAATACTGGGTCTCGCGATTTTATCAGGTTTATTCGGCGGTCTTTCTTTCACGCTTCTTAAGTGGGCATTTAATAATTCTGACCTGGTTAATGGTATTTTCTGGACGCGCATGGGATTTATCAGTGCTGCCCTGTTGTCTCTCTTGTTTGTGGCAGCCCGTAAAGACATTGCATTGTCTTTTAAGCATTCCACCCTATCTTCTAAATATTTATTCCTAATCAATAAATTAATTGCAGCCGGAGGCTTTATCTTACTGTATTATGCGCTATATAAAGGCAATGCGCCTCTTATAAATGGCCTAGGTGGCTTGCAATACGTGTTTATTTTTATCATGGCGATTTTATTCAGGAACAAGATTCCGGGCATAGCCGAAAATCTTGATGACAGATCCCTGGTTATAAAAATAATCGGATTATTATGTATCGTCGATGGTTTTATAATTCTTAATCTAAGTTTGTAATGAAATTATTAAACAAAATTATACGCGCGAAATGGTTTTACGTTTTAATCGCGATTATTATTTTTTTCTACTTCCTTCAGCGTGATGCATCGCCTGTTCCTAACCCTGAACTAGGTGTATCTTTTAGTAAATTTCATTCTGATGAGCTTGGGTTGGATTGGAAAAAAGTGTATCAAGCGACTTTAACTGATCTTCATATCAAAAATTTCAGGCTTTCCGCTCATTGGCCGATGGTTGAACCGTCAGATGGCAAGTTTAATTTTAGCGAACTAGATTATCAAGTCAAAGAAGCTCAGAAAAATAATGCCTCAGTAATCATAGCCGTTGGCCGTCGTCTTCCCGGCTGGCCGGAGTGCCATTCTCCCGATTGGGTTACTAAACTATCACAAGCGGATCAACAGCAACGAGTATTGCGACTCATTGAAACCACTGTGAATCGCTACAAAGGCTATACCAATATTCGCTATTGGCAAGTTGAGAATGAACCATTCTTATCCTACTTTAGCCATGTAACTTGTGGTGATCTTGACGAGGCCTTTCTTAAAAAAGAAATCGCTCTAGTCCGTCAGCTTGATCCTAATCGCAAAATATTAGTTACTGATAGCGGCGAATTTGGCAGTTGGGTGGGTGCTTATCAGGCGGGTGATGTTTTTGGCACAAGCCAGTATTTGTACATTTGGTTTAAAAATTGGGATTTACCGTTCCGCTATCCCATTGGCCCATGGTTTTTCCATATTAAAGAAAACTTAATCAGGACGTTTTATGGTGATAAACCAATTATTGCCATCGAGGTATCGTCTGAGCCATGGCTACCCCAGCCGATTGTTGAAACTCCGATGAGGGTTTTACTTGAACGTATGGGCCCAGATAAGTTCCAAGAGATGATAGATCTTTCTCACGAATCTGGTTTTGACGACATTTATTATTGGGGTGTAGAATGGTGGTACTGGATGCGCGAAAATGGCCATCCAGAATTTTGGAGTATCGCCAAGGCTTTATTTGCCAAATAGACAAATTGGGCAGATAAGTCTGAGCGGACAAATAATCTCATGGAAAATTCAAACGAAAAATATGTTCGGGGTCTTCTGGCGTTGGGTATTATAGCTTCATCGGTAGTCGGCGGCGTTTTTGGTTATTATGGCGGGATTATCTCACACAATCCTTCTGCGGCTGTAAATATAATTAAATCATCCTCGCCAAAAAATACCTTAACGTCGATAACAGACGAGTCATCAAGAGTAGTAGATATTGTTAAAAAATATTCTCCAGCCGTAGTTAGTATTGTAGCGACCAAGGACTTGCCTGTGGTTGAACAATACAATACCAATCCATTTCAAGCTTTTTGTAATGATCCATTCTTTGCTCAGTTTTTCGGTGGTTGCGATTTGAAAGTTCCACAATATCGCCAGAATGGTACAAGAAAACAGGAGGTCAGCGCTGGCACAGGATTTGTGGTCAAACAAGATGGTTTAATTTTAACCAATAAGCATGTTGTTGATGTCCAGGGCGCAGAATATACGGTCATACTTAATGATGGTAGAAAATTCCCAGCTAGGGTTATGGCTCGTGATCCCATCCAAGATTTAGCAATTATTAAAATCGAAACCTCTGGTCTTGCAACTGTTAAATTGGCTAATTCCGATACGTTAGAAGTCGGCCAGACGGTTATTGCCATTGGCAATGCCTTGGGTCAATTCAGCAATTCGGTTTCAAAGGGTATTATATCGGGCTTATCTCGTTCTATCACTGCATCTGCCGGCAACTCTTCTGAGAAATTAGATAAAGTTATACAAACCGATGCCGCTATCAATCCTGGCAATTCTGGCGGGCCGTTGATTAATCTTGATGGTGAGGTTATAGGAGTAAATACGGCCATTGTATCTGGTGCTCAGAATTTAGGTTTTGCCTTACCGATCAATCGTGCCAAGAAAGACATTGATGAGGTTGGGAAAACTGGTAAGATTACCTATCCATATTTAGGCGTAAGATATGTGCTTGTTAATCAGGAGATGAAGGATAAAAATAAATTAAGCGTTGATTACGGCGCAATCGTTATGCGCGGAGAAACTGTCAATGATCTCGCAGTTATACCCGGTAGTCCAGCGGCTAAAGCTGGAATTATTGAAAATGACATTATCCTAGAGGTGGATGGTAAAAAAATAACATTAGATTATACTGTCTCGGATGCCGTTCAATCCAAAAAGGTCGGTGATAAAGTAAAGCTTAAGATATTAAGGAATAATCAAGAATTGATTATTGACGTTATACTTGAGGAAAACACTAATAAGTAAACGCTTTGAGAAAATACCTATTTAATATACTTGCCGGAATCGTTGGTGGCGCCTTGGTGCTGGTTTTGGTGTACCTATATGGTCAGAGCTTTTTCGTTGATCCAGAAGTTAAGTCTGGACTTGAGTATTTTAAAGAAAACTTTAGGGCTATCAGTGGCCTCAGTCAGGATAATGTAGTTGATGCTGGGCGTTGGCAGAAAATAGTGTCAGAGACTTCGATTAGTTCTGTCGGCATCCAATCGTTCAAGGATAATAAAATTTATAAACAGGGTAGTGGATTAATCTTGTCATCCGACGGACTGATTATTACAACCTATGACAATATGCCAATCAATGCTTCTGGATCGCAGGTTTTCCATGGCGACAAAATATATAAACCTACAGTATTAGTTAGAGATTATAATAGAAATCTAGTGCTGGCGAAAATTAATGCCGAAAGTCTAACCGTATCTCGTCTTGACCAACCCAACTCCATTCAGAGCGGCGAAGAGTTATTAATCGTTGGTTCCGTACCTTTTGTTTCTAAGTCTACGATTTTTTCACAAATCGCATTGTTGAGTTATGTTACCGATAGAGAAATAGTTTTGGATTCTACGCCAAACTACTATATAGGCGGTGGAAAGGTAGTTAATGGAAGAGGCGAAGTCCTTGGTCTTGTCCAAACTCGTTTGGGCAAGGTTACAATTGTAAAGTCGCAAGATATTGACCTTTTACTTAAGAACTACTTAAATAAGAGCAATCGCTAAAATGGAGGACATAGCTAAAACGTTTCATAGAACCTCAGTCTCATTGGCCCGGCTTTTATTTGGCGTGAAGGATCCGTATTTTATGCGTAAAGTTTTTGAGAAGTCAGAAAACCTGACAAGATCTTATGTAAATTTTGAGAAAGGCGTGGGGGAGTCATTTATGACGAATCGTGATGGCTTAATCTCTGTTATTAATGAGATTGCTGATCTTTGCGATTATGTAGAGCATCTAAAGCTATCCCCTATCTCTCCCCTCCTTGTTTTACGAAAGAACGTATTATTATTTAAACTTCAAATCTTAAAACAAGGTAAAAAGAGTGACGATGCGGTAGTCATGTCTGAAAAGAAGAAAGCAGAACCTAAGAAATCAGCAATCGTATCCGGTCCAGTATTGATAAGAGAGAAAGATAAAAAAATAGAAGGAAACCGTCAGAAAATTTTGGACTTTGTTCGTCGTTTTCCCAACACTCGAACCAAAGAAGTTATAGATGAATTTAACGTATTATCGGTTAGAACTGTCAAAAGAAGTCTCAAGGGATTAGTAGACGATGGCCTACTCCAGAAGCGCATTGAGGCTAATGCTGTCTTCTATTTCCCGTCTAATATCAACTAAGGCCAAAAATAAGATTTTTAAAATACGATGGCTGTCTTTGAAACAAAGGCAGCCATCGTATTTTATTCTCGGACCAGAATTATAATATTGCAAACGAAATAATACTGCGAGATAATAAATAGATGAATCCCGTTAGAAGCAATCCCGTTACGGCGGGACATCGATTCCTACTTCTAATGGGTGATCAATTAATGGAATCGAGCTTCTAACGGGATGAAATTTATCTTAAAGGTTGTTGGCTTGTTAGCCGTGATTGGGATGATTGGTTATCTTCTTTTTTATTTTAATCTACTGCCATTTATTAGTAACGTCTATATTTCTCCGGAAAAGACCTTTGATAATTTTATAAATGCGCTTGAAGGTAATGATCCAAATGTGGCAAGTCAGTTCTTTATTGCAGACAAACAGCCCCAATGGTTAAAAACTTTAGAGATATACCAGGAGAATAATCTACTTAAGCCATTTGCCATAGAATTAAAGGGTTACGAGCTTGATTGGAAGAAAACAACCCAAACCGATGGATCGGTGTCTTTTGAAATAACCTTACCTAGCGGTAGGAAATCTACTATTACATTTAAGAAACAGGGGGATTTATGGAAGATAGAGAGTCTATAGCAAATAAACTAACAGCGGTGGGACTGTCAGCATTGATCGTGATCGGTGGGTTTGTATTAGCTCAAGTTATTAATTCCAAAAATGCGCCATCTGACCTAGTAGTCAGCCTAGATCAGATAAATAATCCAAGTGGTGCCAATGGTGACATGGTGACAAAAGAGGTGACAAGCGGTGCCAGACTAGGTGACACCATCGTGTCACCACGAATGTCACCTCTTTTGTCACCATCGGTATATATGTCACCTCTTTTGTCACCTTATTCAAACTCAGCATCAGTTGCAGATAATTCTCCTATCGTATCGGTGGTGCCATCACCAACACCGACAATCATTGTGGTGACACCTAACTCATCGGTGTCACCTTCGATGACTTCACCTGCCGATTCGGTGTCATCATCGGTTCAATCAAGCGGACGAGTTATTATAAATGAAATAGCTTGGATGGGGACCTCTGCCGGTAAGACTGGATCTGACGAGTGGATTGAACTGTACAATATCGAAGGTAAAGATATTAACCTATCCGGCTGGATTTTAAAATCAGAAACGGATGACAGTCCCCATATCACACTTTCAGGTATAATTCCTGCTCATGGCTATTACCTATTAGAACGTACTGACGATACTGTTATCACAGATATAAAGGCTAACTATGCCGGATCATTCGGCTCGGGTGGCCTCAAGAATGACGGCGAGATTCTTACTCTTCAAGACGGGGCTGGGAATATAGTGGATAGTGTAAATTGTTCAAAAGGCTGGTTTTATGGCGACAATACCACCAAATCTAGTATGGAAAGGCGTAATCCTACTGCTAGCGGTAGCGACCGTTCTAATTGGGCTAGTAATAATCGTATGGTGAGAAACGGCTTAGATGCGAACGGCAGTCCAATTAATGGTACGCCTACTAATAGAAATAGCGTCCAAATCTAGTTAAGCATTTATCCACAATTTTGCTTGTTGTTTAAACTGAAAAATGAAATATAATCAAAGTAGATCAGTAAATCGTAAGTATTCTAGGTAAATTGACTTTTTTACTGATTTAATATAATATTAGACAGACCATTAAGAGTATAGGTAAATAGCCCTTTTTAGCTCAATAATGGCCGAAAATAAACATAATATGACATTCATTAGACGATGAAAAGCGAGTAGCCAGGGTTTGGTTGCTTTGTTTTTTATCCAGATCTAGGACACCAGTTTTTGCCAGTCGAGCCAGCAAGTGGCTGTCAAAAACAGGTAGCTTAGATGAAGGAACTTTGAAAATCAGGTCCAGAGATCCAAAACAAGATGTGATTTCTGATTAAAAGAAATGTTAGTGGAAAATAGAATTTTGCAGTCGATAAATCGCTTAGAGAGATTTGTTTGGTCGAAACAAGACGAATCTCATCGCGAAAGCGAATAAGTAGGTTTAGCAAAATTCGCCGACGACTTGGGTGTTTATAACCGCCTTTAAAAAAGTCGTCGTTAAATAATTGGTTGAGAAGTTTTTTTCTTAACCCTTAATCCCAAATAAACTCTTTGTTCTGAAGCTGGTCGATTTATACCCCATGGGGTGATAAAACAGTTTCAGTCCAGAGGTAAAAATAAATAAAAAAATGAATAGATTATCCCAAAAGGCTTTAAGAGTTGTTGCAACTCTTACAGCCGTAGCGACTATTTTGTCGCTATCAGGATTTGCAGTTCTTGCTCCATTAGGAACAAGTGCCGCAGTTCCTTCAGACTACGGTCTAACAGAAGGCAACACTATTAGTGCTGCTGGTTCGTCAGATCCGGATGTATATATCGTTAATGATTGGGGCTACAAGAGATTATTCTTGAATCCTGTCATCTTCGGTATGTATGCTCACCTTGGCGGTTTCGCCAATGTGAAAAACGTCACTGCTACGGCGAGAGACGCTTTCCCAACTTCTGGCTTGTTCAGAGTTGATGGCACAGAAAAAGTTTACGGAGTTGAAGTCAATGGTGAGGATACAGCTGTATTGCACTGGGTTAATACCTCAGGCGCACAAGCTGTAGCTGATGATTCAAACTTCTTCAAAAAAGTTTTCGTCATTAACCAAACAGAGTTCAACTGGTATAACAAAGGTTCAGATTACACATCTGTAAACCAAGTACCAAACTATGCTAGAGTTCCGGGTTCAACCCCAACTCCAGTTGCCGGTAATTTATCGGTTAGCCTAGCTTCCGATACTCCAGGGGCTACAACTGTTACGACTAATGCTCAGGGAGTTAATTACTTGAAATTTAGACTTTCTGGCACAGGTACAGTCAATACAATCACTATCAAGAGAACTAGCGCTGGTAGCGTTAATGATTTTGATAATGTTTACCTGTATGAAGGCGCTAAGAGATTGGTTGATGGCAAGAGCCTGACCTCTTCTACTGGCGAAGTAACCTTCAACATGGGTAGCTTCACTGTTAGCGGAACTAGAGACTTGACTGTTGTAGGCGATTTATCGGCTACAGCTGGCAATGTTGACTCTTTCCAGGTAACAGCCATGGGTCTTTACGCAGGATCCGTTAGTGGTTTACCAATTTCTGGTAACAATATAACTGTTTCTGGTGCTGTTTCTGGCACTTTGACTCAGACTAAAGTTGGATCTATTGCTAGCCCAAATGCTGGTGCTGCCAATGTCCAACTGTCTGAATTCAAATTAGCCGCTGATACAGAAGCCGCTTCCATTAAGAGAATGCAAGTTCTTCAGGGTGGAACAGTCAAACCTTCCGATTTAACCAACTTGAGATTAACGACTGGTACCAATTCATGGTCCGGTACTATTGATAGCGCTGGTAAGATCGTGTTTGACATGGGTTCTGGATTTACGATTGCAAAAGGTAATAACGCAATATTCAAAATCTATGGTGATGTCGCAGGCAAAAAGGCCGAGACAGTCGCATTATACTTTGAATCTGTTACTGATATCTTAGCAATTGGTGATCAATATGGATTCGGTGTAGCCGTTACCTTAAGCACAAGTTTGGATGATGCGACAAATACGCACGTTCTTACGCTTCAGGGTGGTATCTTAACAGTAACCTTCAATGGTCCAACTGCTTCTGATATCGGTACAGCCACCGATGATACTGTCTTCTTGAAATACACAATGGCTGCTGCAAGCAATATTGAAGTAAAGAAGACAAGATTGATGTTAAGCTTAGACTTAGCTGGTGATGGTACCTGGGATAACTTAGGTGCTGCTAGTATGAGCTCTGGCTTCTCCGATCTAGATGACATTAAAATCGTCAACGAAGATACCAATACGGTAGTAGCTGGTCCGGTTGATGGTAGCTCGTTTATCACAGATCTTGCTACTGGAAACCCATCTGGTACTAGCGCTACCTTGTATCAGTTTACTGATACATTCGACATGTCGGCTGGTCAGACGATGAAGTTCAAGGTTACTGCTGATCTAAAAACAGCTAATACCAGAACCGGTACTGACATTGAAGCAAATTCTAAAGTTGCTATCAGCTTAGAAAATTATGCCGATGCCGACTACTTAGGTGTCTCTTATCTCAAATATGCTGGTACGACCACAGCTTTGGCTGCGACCGATATAGTTCCGAATGCAAATATTCATGGTGCAACTATGACCGTGAAGAGTTCATCCTTAACTCTTGGATTATCTGCTAACCCAGCTGATTCAACTGCTGTTAAGGGTCAACAGAATGTTGAAGCCGTCGGTATCACATTTACTGCTGCTAATGCTTCAGCCTTGAAGGTTACAGATATAACCTTAACTGGTTACTCGCTGGATTCTGCTAGCGGTACATTCGATGCCGGTAGCACTGGAGATATTGGTTCAATGGTTGCTTCCGTTGCCCTTTATGAAAAGGAAAGCGGGACAGTCATTGCTACTAGCCCGAGCGCTAACAATCTAGCCGCAACTGCAGGTACATTGGTATACAACAACCTAAACTGGAACATTCCAGCTGGACAGACTAAGACATTGTTAGTTAAAGCTAACTTGTTAAATCTAGCCGCTCCAACTAAGCACTGGTTTGGCTTTGATATCGTTAACACAACCGATGTCACTGCTGTTGATAGCTCAAACAATACCGTTAATGCTGCTAACGAAGATAGGAACGGTGGAGCTAGCATAACTACGGCTGTTAATGTTGTTGATGCTGGATACTTATTCGTTACCGAGCATGATGATTCTCCATCCAAGCAAAAGAATAGCTTGTATTGGGGTCAGACTGGTGTCACTGTTTCTCAGTTCAAATTGAGATCAACTAACGAAGCTTTCTTAGTTGACAAGATCACTGTTGATTCAGCCGATGCTACTGATGCTAAGAATAATGTTGCTGCTGTTTATCTTGAGTACAAGAATGAAGCTGGTACAACTGTTACCACTTCGGCTCAGCCTCTTGATTCAAACGCTTCAACATCGTTCTCATTCTCCGGAACCAACCGACCGTATGTTCCAAAAGATTCATACACAGTTGTCTCCGTGAAGATTGATACTATCGGTACTTATGCCGCTGGTGCAACATCAGGAGTTGACTTCGCAATGAACTTTGACGGTTCTGCCGCTGCTGCCTTTGAGGCGACTGGCGCTGGTTCAATGGCTAAAGTCTATGGTGATGACACGACAAATGATGATACCAATGTAGTAGTCATGACCAACAAGAACTACATCTATAGAGCATTTCCTAAGTTCACAGTTGTCTCTATTCCTGATGGTTCTACAAGTGGATCATCCGTAATCGGTAAGTTTGATATTACCGCTATGGGTGGTGAAGTTAAATTCGGTACTACTGACGCTGCTTCTGGCTCACTATTATTTGACACATTGTCATCTGGTAGCTTGGCCACAGCCATTAACGCGACCTTATACGAAGATGCATCCAATACAATATTGGATACTGCATCTCTCGGTTCAGCCGCTAATAATGCTTCTCTAAGCTTCAATTCGTTCGGCAATTCTCTAACGATTGCTGCCGGAGGGACCAAGAGAATAAGAGTAGAAGCTGATCTATCTTCATTCAATGATCCAGTAAACACAAGCTCTGGTCTTGGAGCTGACTACTTCCAGCTTATCCTTCAGGATCAAACTGCTGTAGTCACGTGGGTAGATGGTGCTGGTTCTGACACTGTTGGTGATGCATCCAATGTCGCCGGGTACTTAAGTACCTTACCGGCAAAGGGTCCTTACCTGCAGGCTAACTAATTCAGCATCTCATCTAGTTCTATTCCGTAGAACTAGAAACTCAAAACCGCCCTTCGGGGCGGTTTTGAGTTGGGGAAATATGGTTTGCTTTTAAGGCCTATATTTAATACAATTGATTATTATGAACAAGAAAATAACTATATTAATAACGGTTTGTGTATTGATTCTATGTGGTGTGGCATTGTATTTTTATTACAAGACAAATACTCAGAGTGCGCCCTCTGCAAGTCCATCAGAGTCAGTCTCTATAAACCTCACAATTACTCCAACTCCAACTTCATCTCCGACTGGGAACACAGAGCCTACTGGAACTCCGACCAAAGATGTCATTCCAAAATGCTATCTCAGCGGGCAAGTTGTATATGAAGACGGATCATTTCTTCACATAGATAATCAAGAATTTCATTACAGTGATCTGTACGATCCTCACGATATAATCAATTGGAGCATTTCTCCTTCTGGCGAAGATTTCAGCATTGGTCCAAACCGTGCTTCTGGTTTGAAACTTGGAAGTGGCTCAGATTTTCTCACCATTTCTTTTAAGGGTCTTGTGCCTAAACATGACGCATACTTATTGTCAGCATCACTAGATTACGTCGCCACAGTTAATGGTGGGGCCAAAGTTTTAAATGAGAAATGTTCTGGTACAACAAAATTGATAATAAAAAAGTAATTTCCATCCCATGAATAGAAAATTATCGGTTGTAATTATCGCAGTTGTTCTAATTGGTGGGTCTGTCTTAATTAAATATAAAAGACCGCCAATTTCTAAAATAGAAAATCCGACCTTGGCTAGTGATTATAGTATTGATCAATACGCTACTAATCTAGATGGACCAAGAGTGATGGAATTTGATGCCAAGGGTAGGATGATAGTTAGCGAAACAAAAGCCGGAAAAGTAATTATTGCCGAAGACAAGAATAAAAATGGAACGATTGAAGATCAGGAAAAATCAGTTATTCTTAGCAATTTAAAATCTCCCCATGGCCTAGCCTTCTATACTGATAAGAAAACATCCGTTACTTATCTATATGTGGCTGAAACACAACAGGTTAATAGGTATGTTTATGATGTTAATGTGGGGGTTATTATAGGCAAAAGTGAAAATATTGCTGAATTTCCAGAGGGGGGCAGGCATTATACTAGGACAATATCTTTTGGACCAAATCTTAGAAAGAGTCCCATAATTTCTGGGAATGGAGCAGTCGACACACTCGGTGAAACCAAGCTTTATATAAGTGTCGGCTCTTCTTGTGATGCTTGCGTGGAGGATTCCTGGAAAAGAGCGGCTATTTTAGAATCTGATCCAGAGGGTAGTTTTTTAGCTGAATTTGCCGGCGGACTTAGAAATTCAGTTTTCTTTACTTTTAATCCAGATACTAAAGAACTATGGGCCACGGAAATGGGTAGAGATAATCTGGGAGATAATCTTCCGCCTGACGAGGTTAACGTCATAAAAGCGCCAGATGAGAATGATAAATTTGGTGCCAAGCGTTATGGTTGGCCTTTCTGCTATGGAAATAAAATCAAAGATGCAACATTTAATCCTGGTACCTATACCCGTAAAGATTTATCAGAAGATTGCTCTACGACAATCGCACCGGCTATTGAAATACCAGCACATTCTGCACCACTAGGACTGGTATTTGTAAAAAGTGATAAATTTCCTAAAGACTGGCAGGGTGATCTATTAGTTGCTTATCATGGTTCTTGGAATAGGAACGAAAAGATTGGCTATAAAATAGCTAGATTTAAAAAAGACGCCAATGGTAAATATCAGTATGCTGGCGATTTAGTTAGTGGTTGGCTTAAGGATGGCGCTGTCTCTGGCCGTCCAGTTGATTTAAAATTTGGCCCCGACGGAGCATTATATGTTTCCGATGATTATTCCGGAACTGTTTATAAAATTACATCTTCACAATAGTTCATATGCGTATCTCAGATATTCTCAGAAAGAATATTGCTTTCATTATACTCCTGACCATTATTGGTTTTTCGGTTTTTGCTTTTAATTTACAGAATGAACTGTTTTGGGATGACAACGACTGGATTGTAGGCAATCCCTACGTTCACGATTTTGCTCATATTGGCGATATATTCTCCAAAGATATTTTGTCTGGTTTTGGTCTTGATAGTAATTACTATCGGCCCCTATTACTTCTAAGCTTTGCAACTAACTATGCTTTTCACGAGATTCAGCCAGTAGGTTATCATTTAGTTAGTAATGCTTTTCACATTCTGAATGGCGTTTTGGTTTTTGTTTTGTTGCTTTATATCTTCCGTAAATCCTTACCGGCATTTCTTGCGGCTCTTTTGTTTATAATTCATCCTCTTCAAACTGAAGCTGTGACCTATATCTCTGGCAGGGGAGATCCAATGTCGGTTTTCTTTATGCTGTTCTCTGCCCTTATTTTTATAAAATATAACAACACCAAATCAAAGAAATACTTGACCGGCTCTCTCGTTTTAATGCTTTGCGCTATATTGAGCAGAGAAACTGCGGTCTTGTTGGCGCCACTACTTCTAGTTGTATATATCTCATTTTTAACTAAGGAAAGATTTTGGAAATCAATTAAATGCGGTCTTCTCAGGACCTGGCCATATTTTGTACTGGCCGGAGGTTATGGCCTTTTGCGTCTGACCGTTCTCAATTTTCAGAATACTCTCAATTTCTATAACTCGGGCAATATATACGCCGATCATCTAAGCTATCGCTTATACACATTTGGCCACGTCTTTCTCGAGTATCTCAAATTGATATTTGTACCAATCGGTCTTCACATGGAACGTGACTTTCCGATTCATACCCCTTTCTTCCAGTGGCCTGTCTGGTTCGGTTTTCTAGTAATGCTTGCCATTATTATCGTGGCAGTAGTGTTATATAGAAAAGAATCGGCAGATCGTGATAGCAGTCATATCTCGCATTTTCGTATTTGGTTTTTTGCTTGGGCTTGGTTTTTCATCTCCCTAAGCATGGTCTCGGGTATTATCCCTATTAACGCCATTATTTATGAGCACTGGCTTTATCTTCCTCTGGTTGGTTTATTCGCACTAGCTGGTTTCTATATCGATAAGCTTATAGTTTTTCTTAATTTAAGAAGATTTGAAGTTATGCGCTGGGCAGTGGTAGTTATGTTGATTGCTTACTTAGGATTCTTTAGCTTTCAAGCCATAAGAAGAAACTTAATTTGGGGTAATCCGATCGCTTTTTATGAGGAAATATTGAGGTATAGCCCTGACAGTATTAGGATTCTAAATAACTTGGGCAATGAATATTCTTCAAAGGGTCGCAATGATGACGCAATGGTTATGTATCAGAGAATAGTTGATAATCCGGGTAATATGTTCGCCCAGCCGTATTATAACCTCGCTAACATCTATCGGGACAAGGGCGACCTAGCTAAGGCTGAAGGACTGTACAAGCAAGCGATCGAGAAGGATGAGAATTTTCCATTTGCCTATCAAAATCTCGGCTCGCTGTATGCTAACAGCGGTCAGCTAGATAAGGCCGTTGAGGTTTTTGAAAAATACAAAACGATAAAATCGCAAGATGTTAATGTATACTATGTTCTTGGTCAGATATATAATGCCCAGAACAATAAAGAAGCTGCTATAAAAAATCTGAATGACGGCTTGAATTATACTCAAGGCAATACCGCCCTAGAAACCACCATCCGTAATCTGCTAAGTAATATCAGCCAAACGATTAGATAATAAGCCTATTAATCCTCAAAAACCATTACAAAGGCTGCCATTGCGCAATGGCAGCCTTTGTAATTTCTGTGGATAACTAGGTGAGAGTATGACGATCCTTGATTTTCCGTAGATTAGTTGTATAATATGCGTATCGGTGAACTCCAGCAACTTTCCAACTAGGACAGGAGACAGAGGATGGCAAGACAACAGGTTCGAATTGGCCTCGTATTGATATTTATTTTGTTGATGACCAATGCTGTTCAGGGTCAAGTTTTTCCAAAACCAGTTGGTTTTGTGAATGATTTTGCTCATATTTTGCCCGGCGATCAGGTCAAGAATTTGGAATCCAGATTACGATCTTATCGTGATGTCACGGGCATTGAACTGGCCGTGGTGACCGTATCTTCGCTTGATCGTATGCCGATAGAAGATTACGCAAGTAAACTCTTTGCTCAATGGGGTATCGGCGAAAAAGGTAAAGATAACGGTGTTTTGATGCTCTTGGCGCCGACTGAACGTAAGGTTCGCATTGAGGTTGGTTATGGTCTTGAGCCTGATCTTACCGATAGTGCGACTGGTCAAATCATCCAGCAACATGCAATCCCTAACTTTAAAGTTAATAACTGGTCGGCAGGCACAGAAGCTATGGTCAATGGGACCATTGATTATTTGGGCCCGAAACCATTTCAAGCACGGGTTAAAGCACGAGCCGAAGAGAAGAAAAGGCAAGGAGAAGAGCAAGCTCGCATGAATGCCGAATTCGTAGCAATGCTTAAATATGCGTTCCCCGTAGTGCTCATTCTGTTATTTTTATTTGGTCCAGCGGTAGTATTCCTGTATCGAAAGCGCCGTCGCAATGAACTTAAAGATTTAATCAAAAATAATATTGACGATGGTTTAGTAGGTATAGCAACTATCCGTGCAAAATATCTTCCGGCGCTGACAAGGCTGGAACAACTGGCTGAAGAAATTCCGCTAGATGAATATAGGGTAGCAAATGACAAATTGACTGCTCTTCCGCAAGTAGTTTCCGGTATTGAAAGCAATCTCAATATTCTTGCAATTATACAGGAGAATAGTCTGAGTGCTTTGGAGGAACAATTG
>Ga0209000_1000134_pt1 | contig 97443 bp, 154 predicted proteins | sample RifGroD2_FD_183998 | JGI IMG/M metagenome (GOLD analysis project Ga0209000, IMG submission 183998) | Groundwater microbial communities from Rifle, Colorado, USA - Groundwater D2 (SPAdes) (version 2) | ecosystem: Environmental > Aquatic > Deep subsurface > Groundwater | place: Rifle, Colorado...
GCATAGATTGTGTGGTATGATGGATAACCGAGAGGCACATTCAGATTACAACACATCCCTTAGAAATAAAATTTTTATGGTATTTAATGAAATCTCTCATAACCGTAGTGAACGAGACTCATTAGCGGCCCAGCTGAAGGTATATATCACTGAGCCTGTTATACGAACTCGCGAAATCTATGGTAAATATGTAGAAACAGAGAACCATCTAAATGCTGTATTCTTTTCAAATAACACAGATATGCCCGTAGTAATTGAAAAAGATGACAGGCGTTACTGTGTGTTTAGTTCTGAGACACCTTTAAGTTGGTTTATAGATTGGAACTATGAAGCTTGGTCTTTGCTTATTCAACAAGAACGGGACTATTTCTACAGGTTCTTAATTAACTACGATGTTGATTTACATTTAGCAACTACTGCATTTATGACACCAGCTAAACAAGATCTTATAGACGGAAGTGCTACACGGTTCGAACAGTTTGGAGAAGCACTTATGAAACAAGACGCGGATTGGATTAATGAACAACTCGACTCGGCGTATGCCTTGAAAAATGATCCATTTGCTACCAAGTATAGAGTGACTCAAGCAGAACTAGACTTACGGAAAATGCCAGTGGATAGAGCAAGAGCTTTATTTCAAATAATCTTCCCAGATACTAAAATGACAGCTAACGCATTTACCCGCCAACTTAAATTGGCAGGTATCGAAAAGAAGTCTATTAGGTTAGGGGGGGAAGTTGTGCACGGTTTCACCTGGGGCCAGCCACCGTCACCTGTTTTGTTACCGTAATGTAACCACTTTTTTTCCAAAGCCCCCTAAAAAGGGGCTTTTTTTGTTTATATTCACAGTGTAACCACTGTAACAGGTTTTTTGACAAACCTCCTGGTGTATTGTGGTATTTCCCGCACACATTGTATATATAATAATAATATTTTTTATTATTATATATATATAAAGATATATAGATACTTGTTACATACTGGGTACACTAAATTAACCTCTTATTTTATAAGAGGTTATGTTTTTGTATATTTTAAAAAGGCGCTACAATGGCACCACAAGAACCTCAAAACACGCTACATTTTTCGGTGATCTCCATCACACCTCGTGACCCCCATCACACCTGTGTGCGCAGTATTTAAAACTTCCAGAGGAAGTATTTAAATACCTGTAACAAACCTGTTACATACTGAACTCTATTAATCATTACATAATATTAACTAATGCTATACTTAAACAAATTTATTCGCCTACATGCGGGGTTTAGTAGGGCATTTCGGTCGCACCATTGGACCCCAGCTGGTACATATGGCATGCTTGTGTGTGTCTTTGATCACAATGACTTTGCAGACAAAGCACAACTAAAGACTTTCATTCGAACTCTGGCCTTAAAACACTCAGTACCAAAATCTCAGATCGAAGGAGAGTTATATAACTTAAACGCCCTAACCAATCCGTGCACGTTTGACTGCATACGCTACGTCTCTGTATTATTCCTTAATGATACACGATACTTAATACACTCAAGAATTTACCATATCGACATTTTATGAATTATACACCATACACACCATACCAACCAGTCGAAAGATTCTTTACTATGCTTCCACATCCATATCTTCGTCGTAAACTTAGAGGTTATTCTATTTTTTCAGACCCTGCTCCATTTAGAAATATATATTCTGGTTATATATTTGGAGTAAAAATCATTCCTCCAGGTACGGAGAGTACTCCATTTAAATCAAGTAATTCATTTCATACTTTTATAAATAAGTTACTAGACGCACATAAGTGTGAATCATGGTATTTTACAGATGAATGCTATGGGTCAGATTATTACTATGGAATCATACTCACTCCAATAACTAAACATTTAATAACAGGTAACTGTTTAATAAAATTAATTAATCTAATATAAATATAATAGGAGAAATTTCCATGTGCTTATACATAAAAAAAGGATATAAACGCCACAGAATAGCAGAAAAATGCATCACTGTCTATAAAGTTGTAGCTTACAGAAGCGGTATAGCTAAAAGCAAGGTACAATTTTTTTCATATATCTTGGGCAAAACCTATAAAACTACATTCAGGTATGACTCGAGTAAATCAAGCATATTTGACGGATTTCATGCTTATTTAAGTTTAACGGAAGCCAGAATGCAGAGATCCAATGGATATCGTGTAATGGAGTGTAAAATACCTAAAGGAGCTAAATATCACATAGGCGAGTATAATCAAATAGCTTCGGATACAATCAAGCCTGTAAGGATTATTAAACTATGTGCCTTATAATTAAAAGAGGATATAAAAATTCAAGAAAGGCTGAGAAGAACATACGTGTGTATAAAGTAGTAGAGTTGCATCGCGGCTTAATTATAAGTTATTATACTCAATTTGTGTATGAGCTAGGTAAGATATACCGAACACACTTCTCGTACGATAGTGCATGGAAGGTACAACAAGGATTTCATGCATACGTTTCTATACAGGACACAAGAGCATATCAAAGAACAAATTACGCTGGTTATACCCGAATAGTATCATGTATAATACCAAAAGGAACCTTGTATCATCTTGGAGAACGCAGTGACATTGTAGCAGAAGCAATCAAAATAGAGAGGGTATTATTAGATGAACCTTTCTAGTATTATATACGAGATGGTCAAGAATAACTTAGACCATCAATCTAAATTAAGCCCACCCACTAATTTACATCCATTAGACTACATACAAGAATACTGTATAGTTAAGCTTGCATCATATCGTCAAATAGGACATACTTCAGCAAGTCTTGACCTCAGTACTTACCCAGACTTTCCAACGCTCTTGTACGTAGCACCTACCGTACAAATGGCTACGTACACTCAAACTGTATTCCCAAGACTAGGCGTAACGTATGTGTCTATAAGACAGGCCAATCATCATTTTGAAGATTTGTCGCGGTTTAATCTGGTAGTTTTAGACCAAAGCGGGTTCCCACTTATAAGTAAAGCCAGGTGGCCTTACAAATCATTGCTTGACGATTGTGCTAGACGAGCACAAGCAGGCCCATTTGTTTTATTAATCATGCATTAAAATACTATGCAACACCTACAAAGATTCTTTAAACTTACAGAGCCTGTGGATCGAACTATCATTAATTATCAAAATCCCGCGCACACACACTTTTTATATGCGGAACCAGGAACGCCAGGAGTGTTTGTTTATGCAGCCGTGGACGCTGAATTTAAAACAGCCAAAAATATGCGTAGATGTGTAAAGCGTCTTAAAAAAACATATAATATAACATGGTTTGATAGAGGTCTTTCGAACTACTTTCCAACAGATACACAGATCTTTCACTACGCGGTGTTATTTATGGAATACGGTAGAGTTCTAATTACCATTAATCCTGAGCGAGTAGAGCTTTTATGACACATATGCAACGTTTTTTTAAATACAAGGTGTATACGCACAGACTTGTTACATCAGAAGCAGATTCGCATATTATGAGTCTCGAAACACCAGAAGGAACAGTTGGAGTAATTGTGTATTCTGCTGCAGACAGTGAGTTTGCATGTGAGGCAGAATATAATTATTTCCTTGATAAACTAAAAACACTTTACAACATAACACACGTCGCTTCACTCGCCTGTGTATGGCATCCAGATAATATAACACAGAATAAGTACGCAGTATTCAATTACATGTTATCACCGACGTCCAAGTGACATGCAAACTACAGCCTACTTACCAAATACGCTAGTTGCAGTATTTTTTAAACCTAGTGCCCGTCTGCTATACATCCCAGACGCAAACATACGAAAAGCAATCGAACTAATTTAAGGAAAAGACTTATGGTTATTAGAACAACAGTTTACACAGACACGAAAGACATTAAACGTGACGGAGTTCACGTAGACATATTTAAAGATGAGGATGAAGCTGATTTAGAGGCAGTGACACGGATCCTCGGTTATTTTTCAGTACACGGTCCAGATATCATGGAAAACGCTAAAGAGCGTTTGGCAACTGCAATCGCTACTAAGGACTGGACTACGTATTATAAACTAATACAAAAAGCCTGCAAGAAGATGGCTAAAGAGTGTAAGAGAGTTAAAGTCGATGCAGCGTTTACAGAAATTCTTTAAAGTTAACAAAACCACCTCATGCTCTAGAAGCACAGGAGACTCGTACGCACTTTTTAGCGAGGGGGAGTTGGGTATGTTCGTAGCATCATTTAAACCAAACGACTTTGGCTTAGAAGAGTGGCAGATTAAAAACGGAATGAATGCTTTAATAAAAGACTACTATCCGTATCGACTTAGTCCATTTTGGAAAGACATGCTTCCTTTGTTTCGAGAGCATCATGATAAAACATACTACATGTTTCTAAGTTTTAAACCAGGAAGATGTTATTTTTATTATATACGAGAGAGCAGTATATATTTCGATAATTTTGAAATTTTATAAAAAAGGAAAAATAATGAACACAGATGAAATTATTAAAGTACTCCTGCACGCGATAACTGCACCAGACGGTACTTACACAAATATCGAAAGACGGTATGATAACAAATCAGAACCGAATAACAATTGGGTTAAAGATCTGTTACCCTCATGGAACTTTGCTATTTTTGAGTATCGTATTACTCCTGAACCCAAATGGGTACCACTTACATGGGCAGATAGGGAGTTTCTTCGGGGTAAATGGATACAGGCTAAAGAGCCTATTGCCTCTAGGGAAAGTATATTTGCAATCATACGCATAGAAAAAGAAGCAGTATATGTTTTTCGAGGAAGCTTTGAAATTCTAGCTATAAGGTATGCCATACTTTTAAAGGACTACATATTTGTAGATGGTAGTATATGTGGTAAACGAGTATGATAGTTATATACCACAATCGTGATTTTGATGGCTTCTGCAGTGCAGCTATCATAAGAAAACGTTATCCCGACACGCTGCCTTCCAATTTTATCGGATGGGACTATGGAATGCCATTCCCCGATCTAAAAAGTATTCCGTTCGATACACCAATCATAATCGTAGATATTTCGTTTATTGATAACGCTAATCCGAATCCCTTCTGGTACATGGAAGCTTTAGCAAAGCATTCCAGTAATCAAATTACTTGGATTGACCATCATATAACCACAATTAAGACATATGAAGAGTATATTGCAAACTACCCAGGAACTTCTTGGGGCAAGATTTGTTTTAACTCGTCAATAGCTGCATGCGAAGCGACTTGGTGGGAAATGTTTCCAAAGATACCTATGCCTAAGGCAGTGAATTATCTCGGTATCTACGATACATGGAGACACGCTAGTACACCTTATTGGGAAGAAACTATTTATCCATTTCAATTGGGCCTCAAAACGGTTTGTAATTCCTTAGAAACCTTTCCAGAATATCTACTGGAAGACTATGTTACAATAGAAGAGTTACAAAATGTAGCAATTAACGACTTTTTTAAAGATCGTGATATTCCTGCGCCTAAGCCATCGACAAATGATTTGTTAAATAGCATGGTAGAAAAGGGCGAAACTATCCTATCATATCAAAGAATGCAAAACATTGCTAGAGCCAAAACCTCAGCGTTCGAAAGAATATTTGAAGGCAAGCGTGCAATATGCATGATCGGGGCTATCGGTGCTAATCCATTTGAGAGTGTATATGATCCCAGCAAGCATGATATCATGCTGGCTGCCAGTTTCCAAAATGAAAGCTGGAGTATATCATTATACACATCACATGATGAAATAGATGTATCAAAAATATGTCAAAGATTTGGCGGCGGCGGGCATCCTAAAGCTTCAGGTTTTAAAATCGACGATATTAATCCGATTCTCAGGGGTGAAACTGTTTAGATTTTTAATTAACTAACATAAAGGAACATTATGTTCAAAACGATCGCACTTTCAGTAATAGGTATTATAGTTTTAGTGTTTGCACTAGAACTAATAGGCCTAGGATTTTTTAAGTTTTTCGAACCCAAGCGTGAAAACATCAGGCGCGAGGTGTATGAAAATACACAATCATTTGTAGAAGGCAAACTACAAGACTTAGCCAAATACTATGGTGAATATCAAAAAGCCTCAGCAGAAGATAAAGAAATTATAAAGACTGTAATCCAATCTCAGTTTTCTTACTTCGATGCTGACAAAGTCACTAATCCTAAATTACAATCATTCTTAATTAATATGAGAGGTTTCTAATGCGTAAACTAAATTATTTCATCGGTGTTTTATTACTCTTTGTTCTGTTTACAGCAGAAGAGTGCCAAAGTAACAAATCTACTGATAACAAACAGGCAAAACAAACAGAGCAGCTTATGGCAGAAGCCAATGCACAAATCGGTCTTCCTAACATTACTAATTTTCAACAAAAGAAAATTATGAAATTAATAATGGAAGAATGTGACAAAGAAAATCTTATCTGTTATGCTTATATAAAATCTGATTATTCTGGCACACTAACCTTTATTGGTAAATGTGTAGGTTATGGTGTTCCATTCTCGGCACAGTTTACTAACCCAGAAAGATTAGTACGCTCCGAGGAACTAAGTACGGCAGGAAGTCTTACTATTCCGCAACCAGACCCGAACGGTTTGTTTATGCCTACTAGCTCAAGCGCTACCTGGTTGATGATGATTGATCCTAGTACAGGTAAGCCGAGACCAGTTTATCTTGAACCAGAAATTGTGGTGTCCCCATTTCCACTTATTTAATTAAAACTCTTCTGCTTGCAGCAAAACAGTAACTAGATTTTATGATAGATGACCTCACCTTAACTGGCAGGAGGATATATTACAGGGATGCAAACCCTGCTCAATTCGAATAGCATATTATTGCTGAGCATAAAGCCGACAGAATCATAGATGAGCACGATAAAGGTGCGTGGTTATAGACTGATGTAGCGGTCGTTGTTTTGTGTAAAGATAGCTGGACAACACTTTTGAGACAAGGCTATTCCACTACAATTGGACAGAAGAGCATTTTTACCGCCGAGATGTAAGTATCCAAATCTTACTGACGTCGTGAGGCTAACGACTTAATAGCATAAGGTTAATGCGCGGCGGGGATTTTAATAACATGGAGTAAAATATTGACTGTACTACCACTATATTCATTTTTATACACAAAGATACCTGATACTATTTTTACATTTAACGAGAATTCTCCCCACGAACATACATATGGGAGTTCCGTTGTTAAAAGGTTCACTCCTAAAGAGTGGAAGGAGATTAATAAACAACAAAGTAGAAACTCTTTGTGTAGATGTGGCTCAAATAAAAAATTTAAACATTGCTGTGGAGATAGAATTTATGAAAGCATGTAAAGGTGCAATAGCTTTTTGTTCACTTGGAAGGCTAGGATTAATAACAAGCGAAACCCCCGTTCCTGTTACTTATAACGATGGTAACAAAGGAATATCTTGGGTAGGCATACAACTTACTGATGGAGAAGTTACGGGAGTCGGTGGAGATAAAGGCAAAGTAATTAAACAAAAGGTCGGCGATCCTTGGATGAGTAAAAATCCAACAGTCGTGGGGCGCATTAGTGACTATTTTAAAGAGGACTTTTTAAATTGAAACAAGAATTAATAGTTCCATTAGTGTTTCTGATAGCCATACTATGTGCAGGCTTAGGAATAAACGCTGTATATAATAGTATACGTGCACGCGAAGAAGCCAGAGAAGCAAAGATTGGTGCATATTATGCGTACATCGGTCGGGAGATTATAATCGAGAAAGACACGCTAACAATTGTAAACGCTGACTACTACAATTATAACTACACACTAAGTAACAGATTAGTAGTAAACAGTGCATACGCACAAAAACGGATATTAAAATGACAAATAAAAAATTTAAAATCGGTGACGAGGTAGTAGGAACAAATTCCAAAACATACACAGTTACCTGTAAAGGATGGAAAGGCAAAGTAGTTGATGTCAAGGCTTATAATGAAATAATTGTAGTACAGTTGGATGGTAAAGACACCTCAAGATGGTCAGTTAAAGCGGTAGATTTTGAACTTATTACAGAGGAACCAAAGAAAACAGTGACTGAATTTAAAATCGGTGATTTAGTAGTAGGCAATAGCAATAGCTATGGTATTACCTGCAAAGGCTGGGAAGGTAAGGTAGTTGGGGTAAGAGGTACAAATATAGTCGTAGTCCAGGCTGATGGAAAGGATGCATCCAAGTTTACACTACCTGCATGTGATTTCGACTTACTTTCGAGTACTGTCAAATCTGCACACAAGTTTAAAGTGGGTGACGAGATAATCGGAATAAAACATGCAAATCCGTACGGTATTACTAATGAAGGCTGGAAAGGAGTAGTTCGTGCACTAGCGGATAATGGCATGATGGAGGTCTATGCACTGGAAAAGAGCTCTTTCTCTGACGGCCCCTATGGAGTAAGTAGTGACCACTTCGAGTTACTCAGTGAGCATTTAGTAAAAACTAGTAAGCAGAACCCATTTAAAGTTGGTGACACTGTAATAGGAACAAGTGAAGATTATTTTATTACGTGTAGAGGTTGGAAAGGTAGAGTAGTTGAGGTACACGACGAAACTGATATCTCTGTACAAGACGTGAATCCAACCTGCACTCAAATACATAGAGTTCGCGCCAAATATTTTGCATTAACAGAGGCGATCATCACAAAAGGATGCTTGGATATTGTAGAATATGTACAGGAAGCAAAAAGGCGCGGATTCGTAGATGGTGTTCGTTATGTAGGATTAACAGCCGCAGGCACTCCTGGAGAAACCTATACATTTGATGAATCTATAGGGTGGACAAGTAGTGGCAGCAACACATTCGGAAAATCAGGTCTAGGTTGGTTGTATGCGAATGGTAAATGGGCAAAAATATGTCCCTCCTCCGCAAATAGTACAGTCATACGCGGTACCTTACCTTCCGTAGTTATAGGAATACATGCAGACTTTGGATTTAGCACTCGAGAGATAGTCTCCGCTAATCCTTTAGCGGACATCCCCACTGCCGTGGATTCGCTTCAAGACTATTGTAAAAATTTATTATCATAAATACGGAGTACGTAATGAACCAAAACCTAAATAGGTGGACGGATGAAGCCGCAGACACTTTAAAACGAGCGCATTATGACGAAAATAACCTTTGTACAAATGTACAATATCGTACACACGGTGGTGAGTGGACGAGCATCTCAAAACCTGGCTGGGATTTCGAAAGATTTGAATATCGCATTAAACCTCAAAGAATTCCATGCCTTCGCGGAAATTGTACCTTAGAGGCAACGCATACAATAGCCAATGGAAATACTCCTGATAACACTTCTACTTTTTGTATTGACCACTTAGCTAATATAATACAGGAAACTGGAGACATTGCTAAATGGGATACATGGATTATAAAACTAATAAAGGAAACAATATGAAAGCTAGTACAATAGTTTGGATAGCGCTTGCATTTATAGCGCTGTACATAATAGGCGGTTGGTTTATTTGGCTAGCATACGTGATGATACGCATCGCTATAGCTCTTGCACTCATAGGAATTATGTTTATCGTATACTTAATTTTTAAAACACTATTATGAATACAGAAAACATAACTCATGCCATGGAGGTTTTTCGAGGACTCCATGCTCTACTTTTAACTTCCGAATTACTTACGCTACGAAAAGACTTGGAGCGTGCAGTCGAAACAAATAATCCAAAAGTGTTTTATAAAATAATTAAAAAAGCTGCTAAGAAGGCAGAGACAAGGAATCCATAATGATAGAAATCGTAGGAGGCAAAGCCTCCGCACAGGTGATGCTCGACTCTGTCGAGGAATCAGTAGTTACCCAGTTACACAGTATGTTAAACTCAGATGTTCTTGCAGGGAGCAAGATACGTATAATGAGTGATTGTCATGTTGGTAAAGGGTCAGTAGTAGGATTTACATCAACTATTCAAGATAAAGTATGCCCAAATATAACTGGAGTAGACTTGTCGTGTGGAATATACTCCTGGAACCTTGGAAAGATAAAACCAGATCTTACAAAGCTCGATGAGTTTATTCATAATGAGATTCCCCACGGCTTTAATAAGCATGAGCATAAGTCGAAAGACTATAGCGAACTTAAAATACAATACCTTTTTAAAGGTAATGCTTTAAGAGAACTTACAGAAAAAATTAAAATTGATTATGATAATGTTATTCTAGCAATAGGTACATTAGGCGGTGGTAAATGGTTGCTACCGAACAGTTTAAATAACTGTTATAGTTAAATTCGTGTATATCGGGAAAAGCTACCGATACATAATGTTATGTATCAACGTCAATTCCGAGGTAAGCCAGGAGAATCATTTCTCTCCAGGTACCGTAGAGAGCATAGACACTTGGACAGGCTATATGTATGCCTGAAGATGTGCTCCATTCTTAAGTGAAAACTTAAGTTAAATTTATTTAAGTCTAGCACGCCTGTGTTCAATTGCACAAGTAGTTCTATTCAAAATTTTTGCTATTTCTTTATTATTTGTATTGGATAAAAGAAGTGCATCTTCTTCACCTGTCCAGTATAGTTTCGTACGAGGTTTATTTTCTAATCTCCATTTACGCATTTTTATTGATTGCGCAGACCTATTTAACAAGTTCATTGCCATTTCTAAAGGTTCAGATAAAACTATTTTGTCTTCATCAGAATCCCAAGAAGTAGTATGTGAAATACGTTTTAATCCTATAGGTCTCCGCCAGCTTAAGGCCTCTTTTGCTTTGGTAATTTTTCTTTCTAACCCAAAACAATTGTTGTAATATATTAGATTAATCATAGTTTGTGCATGCTCTCTAAACATGGCAATATTATAAATATTATCCCTTTTATTACGATTAAGTTTCTTTTTTTCACCTGTAACTTTAATTATGAAGCTATAAAAGAAATTTTTTATTTCTTCGCTAGATACTACAAGTGTAATAAAAGGTAAACCAAGTTTTGTTAGACCTACGGCACCGTCAGCATCAATGAGCCCGCGTAAGTAATCGACTTCGGAAAATTCACAAGTAGGAGGTTTGATTATATCAGATTTTCTTCCACAAGGAACACCGAGTACATTTAAAAACTTTACAAGATCTTTAGACCTTATCGACAAATCACAACTTTTAAAACCCTTTTTAAAATTTGTGTCATAAGTTCTTTCAGAATAGGTGTAGTTTAAGTTATTTGGAGCAACAATTTCTTTGACAAACTTATCTATAATATCTTTGTCTTTGATAGACAGGTGAATATCAACAGCTGTCCCAGATTTTTTAAGATGCCCATCTCCTTGTACAAAACCAATAAAATAAGAAACAATAGGACTTTTTGTACCTAGCATTACCTTTCTCCTTAAAATGAAGTTAATAGTTAAATATACTCATAAGCCTTTGTAAAAGCAAGCATTACAGGATAAATTTATATAAAAAAATCATTTTTTAGAACTAGGTGAATCTCCAATAGGAGACATTTGGCTCACAGTTCACAGCGGCTCCCGAAATTTCGGGTTGCAGGTCGCGACATATTTTCAACGTTCTGCCAACTTTTACTGCGCAGATAATAACTTAAATGTTCAACGCGACCTAGAGTATCTACCTCTTGATAAAGGTGGAAATGAGTACCTAGATGCTACAAGAATTGCACATATCTATGCACACTTAAACCGTAACGAGATGGCAAAGCGTATTATTGGTTTTCTAGATGTGCCTGTACAGGATACTATCCAGTCTGTGCATAACTACATAGACATAGAAAACATGATCGTACGCAAAGGTGCAATCTCTGCTAAACAGGGAGAACGTGTACTTATTCCATTTAATATGCGTGACGGAATCGCAGTAGCAACAGGTAAAGGAAATGATGATTGGAATCAGTCCTCACCTCACGGCGCAGGTCGCTTATCTTCTAGATCTAAAGCTAAAGCTGAGCTAAGTCTGGATGAATTCAAATCCGATATGGAAGGCATCTTTACAACATGCGTCGGTAAAAATACCTTGGATGAAGCCCCAAGAGCATACAAGGATATGGATATGATATTAAAAGAAATTCAACCTACTGCTGACGTAAACTTTTTAATTAAACCTATCTACAATTTTAAGGCAGCATAATTTATAGCAGCCCATCTCAACAATGGGATGGGCTGTTTAATTAAGGAATAAAATGAGAACAAGACTAGAAATATATAGAGCAGCCCTTAAGCAAGCAGCTGCTAATGGTTTTGCCCCTGATAAAGATTTCGAGGCACTCACAAATGATGCTCTGTGTGCATATTATGTAGGAGATTCCTGTCTTTATTTTACAGAAGTTTTTCGTACTGACTTCGCCAAAGCATTTTGGGGCGAGCATAAAATTAATTATCTGCAACAAGAGGTACATCCAATTGATGCTGCAGCTGGGCGCCTTGACGACTACACGTATGCATACAGTGTAGGGGATAACAAACAGTCTCCTCCATTTTATACAAAAAAGCAATACGATGAGATGCAGTTTGTATGGCAATATCACCAACAACAAATGGTAATTGCTGATGATCCACTTATTTATTTAGAACAGGGATTAAACTAGAATGAACATACTGCAAGCTGCTATTCTTTCCGAAGCAGTTGAGATATTAAAAAGATATCCTAAAAATACTGATGTGTGGAAAGAGCAAACAAAAATAATCAGACGGGTTTTAAGAGAAATTGAACCACAATCAACTCTCCTGGATGCTGCCAATGAGATGGCTAAGCAAGTAAAAGAGAGTACCATCATTCCAGAAGAATTATTAAAAAGTAGATTTACAATATGAAAATAAGTTTCGACTTCGACGGTACATTGACGATTCCTAGAATACGTACTTTATTTAATATCCTTGCTTCTGGGCAAGATTCAGAATGGCTTCAATCAAAAGAAATGTTCATAATTACAAATAGGGACGAAGCTGGTAATAATAATGACTTGATAGCAATGCTACCAGCTCTGGGTGACCCTCCAGTACATTATTGTAACCATCTAGGCAAATCAAATAAAATAAATAAATTAGGTATTGAGATGCATTTTGATGATGATCTCTTTGAATGCCAAGAAATAGAAGAGCTTACTAATTGCAAATGTGTAATGGTAGACTTTTCGTGGTGTAAGCCAGAAAAAACAGAGGCTGGCATTATTCATATATAATCAAAAACAAAAATGAACATTGCAGAACAATGTGATCACGCACGTTACTCGGACTGTTTGGAAACAGTAATTAACGGAATAGGCGGCAAAGAAGTATTACGTTTATATTGCTTATCGGACTACCAAGGCGAGGTAGATATAGATGTCCAGTTAGAAGATGGCAGAGTATTTTCATACTCGTATGCCTATGGGAGTTGTTCAGGGTGCGATGATTGGGAATGTCGTAATCTTTCTGATGAAGAAATTTCAGAAGAAATGTTAGAGCAGGCTACTATTTTTGATAGCCGTGCGCAGTATGATGCTTGGAGACTTACTGTTACGAAATGAAAATAAATCCAGTTAAAATTAAGGCAACGTTCTTCTGGAAAAACAATGCCTCTGCTGCCTTTGTACGATTTCTTATGAAGACCGCAGATCTTATAGTATTGGAAGATATGCCGCTACACGATGGCTGTATTATTTCAACACTCCAGAGGGATGAAAAACTTACAGAGATAGAACTATTAAACTTAGCAAGTACAGTAAATAAAAACCCAAAATTTATAAGGCATTTGGTACAGCACCCTACTAAACAGACCAGATATATAACTATGTTTGGCGACTCCGAATACTTGCATCTATTTTATAAAGAGCATGTTGGACGGATGTTGTATTTAATATGAGTATACGACTGCCTTGGAATGAACGCCCACTTTCTTTATTTTTTGCTACAAGCAAAAGTAAATGGTACTCAATAATAAGTACTGGGATTGTACCAAAAGGTACTATAGTTACAAATAGATTAGAAATTGCACAGAAGTATGGACCTGTATTAATAGGCAGTTTGTTTATTGAACGTAAAAATATAGAACCTGTCCTAAAAGATGGAAATACATACGAAATTTTTTTTAAATTAGTAGAAGATCTCCCATATGTAGTAAATAATGGAGATAGAAGAAGAAAAGGTAGCAATTATAACCATTTCTTTTTATTAACAAAATAATCAGAAAACAGGTAATGGGACAAAAAGCACGCTTGCTTATGATAACAGGCGCAAACAACAATAAGTATTATAATATGGATGAAGATGCCTCTGGCTCTACTTTCACTGTAAAGTATGGTAGAGTAGACGTTACAGAAACAGTTGTATCATATCCAATGACGCAGTGGAATAAAAAGTTTAATGAAAAGATTAAGAAAGGGTATGTAGATCGGACCGATTTGCTTTTAGTAAAAGATGGTCCTGTTAAAATAGCAGGTCTAGCAGATCTTGCTTATTCTCCTATATCTAATAGTTCGGTGCAGTCATTTATAAATAAACTTTTAGCATATGCAAATAAAACTGTAGAAGAGAACTATAAGATATCTGGAGCGCAGGTTACGCAAGCACAACTTGTGGCTGCGCAGGCAGTAATTAATGCTCTTGTTAAATTAGAGAGAAAGGCATCTGTAACAACTACAGAAGTAAACGACGTATTACTCGAGCTATATTCTATTATACCAAGACAAATGGGTAATGTTAGAAATTATCTGGTAAATAACAAAAAAGAAATACCTCAATACATTTCCAGCGAGCAAACTTTACTAGATACGATGGAAGGCGAGTACAAATTATACCAAACTAAACTAGAAAACCAACAGAAACTAGCAGATACAGTTAAAGACAAGTCTCAGTATACTATTTTACAAGCACATAATCTAGATGCAAATATTGTAGAAGATGGAAAAATAATCGATAAGATTTTAAAACTTATGGGTGAAAACTCTAAACAATTTGTATGTGCTTATGAAGTTAAAAATTTAAAAACAGAAAAAGCATTTGAAAGTTATAAAGCAGAACTTGCACTGCCTACTCCAAATATTAAACAATTGTGGCATGGGTCTAGAAATGAAAATTGGTGGAGTATTACCACATCGGGGCTGCTCATCCGCCCATCAAATGCCATTCACAATGGATCAATGTTTGGTGATGGAATTTACTTTGCAGACAAAGCACGTAAGTCTATTGGCTATACTTCATATCGCGGCTCGTATTGGGCACGTGGCGGTGCAGACAGAGGATACCTAGCTTTATACAATGTATATCTAGGCAATTCGCTGGAAGCTTCAAAGCACAGAGGAGAGTATTATTCTCTTAATCACAAAAAATTAATAAAAGATGGATATCATTCTTTCTTTGCAAAAGGTGGAGCAGACTTAGTAAATAATGAATTCATTGTTTATCATCCTGGGGCTACCACAATAAAATATATAATTGAATTCAAATAAAAAGGATCTATCATGAAAAAACTGGTTATGGTACTAATGGTAATTTTTAGCTCTATTTCATTTTCACAGAACTACTCATTAAGTAGCTCTCGAGTAGAATATGTAAATAAAACAACAGGTGAGAAGGGTACGCAGCGTGGTATTGTTTACTTCGATATTTTTTTAGGACCCGCAACAGGGTACAGCTCTATGAGTTTATCAAGTGGTGCAAAATTTGTAATGACTCCAAGGAGTACAACAAAAGGGCATTATATTTTTAATGGTGCCATAACTACAGCAGAGGCAGGACTAGCTTTAATACATTTTTACTTCAATGCTGCAGGTAACTGCTATAAAATAATAGTAGCGTGGACTAATTTAAAGGTTGTTTATTACATGAATTAGGTATAAGAATCTTAGTCCAGTACAACTTTTTTAACTTAACAACTTAAGGAATAACCATGACCTTCGATTTCACATTACTCTTTAACAGTTTTCCTTCAGCAGGAGTTCCGAATCCTATTAAAGATAAAAAATTTAGACAGGCTTTAATAAAGGCTTTAGCAGAGCTTGATGTGGCTGATACGCCAATTGAAAGTGATGCATCATCATCTGAATTTGTATTCTCTGAAAGAGAGTATATACTGCAACAATCGTTCCTTGAATCGAAAAATTCAAGCGAGCATGTAAAACATAGAGCAGCAGATTGGATATTAACCGCATGGGAAAAAGGATATATAAAAAATGCCAAATGACGAACCTGAATTAGTAGTAAACCCCTCACAAAGACACGGATTCCTAGAAGGCCTAGCCTCAGAAGGAGATTCTGATTGTCGACGTTCCTATCCTCCCGTTGCATATGATGCAAGGGGTCAACGTAAACCTACCGCAGACTATGAAGTAATATGCGACGAAGTCGTAGCAGAAAAACTACAGTATACGTTTTCATCTATTTCTTACTATAACTTTCTTCTAACCGCGTATGTGATACAAAAGTTCATAAAAACACAGAAACATATTAATATTATAAGCATGGGTACTGGAGAGTTCGAGTACGATCATGATAGGTTTGAAGAAGTATTAATAAAAGGCAGTATAGCTTTTGAATATGAAAGTTTTTTAGTAGTATATCAGGTAGACTCTCAAGGTTTAATGAGTACATTACGAATGAGTGCTTCTGTAAACAAATTAGTAAAAACTCTAAAACATGAACTTAAATGGAATAATCCACTAAGGGGAAAATTTGTCCAAATCTTAGATGTAAATGGTACACATTACCCTGTACTCAAAAAGACTCCTAACATTTCTTTTAGTCAGGTAATTTTAAATGAACAATTGAAATCCGATATATACGACAATACAATTTATCAGTTAAAGCATTTAGAGGATAACAATGGTGTCATATTTTATGGAAAACCTGGAGTAGGTAAATCTCATATATGCGGAGCTATCACAAATGAAGCAAATAAAGATGGATACACAGTTTGTTATTTAACCACACAAACTGACTACTCTATGCTAAATGAGTTCATAGAAAACTTCATTGCACCTTGTATACTAATTTTTGAGGATATTGATTCATTTGCAGAGTCTCGATTATCGAACAGTAGTCATTCTCTTGCAGATTTTCTTCAATTTATTAATGGTATAGGAGAAAGAGAGGAGCGTATAATTTTCATAGCCACTACAAATTATCTAGAGAAATTAGATGAAGCAATTTCTAATCGGCCTATGAGATTTAATCGTAAATTCGAATTTAAGTTTCCAGATAAAACTGAAATATTCCAATTAGTCGAGCTGTATTTTAACAAAGAGATTGCGGAAGAATACGCACACCTATGTTATGATATACAGTTTTCAGGCGCACACATCAAAGAAATCCAACGTACTGCTAGACTTCAATCTAAAAAGAAGTCTCTGCCTTTAAATGAAGTTTTTAAGGAGTCTTTCGGGCTCGTTAAAAAGAATTTTTCTACAGAGTTAAAACCTTTCGGATTTAGTAAGTAATTTATTTATAAGGTGCCACTGCGGTGGCACTTAGCTTAACACGATTAACACCGAGAAACTATAATGCTAGATTTAGAAAAAACCTCAAAGGAACATTTACAGGCCGTAGTTGACGTAAAACTTTATAAGAGATACCAAAGTTTTCTTAACGAAGACCTTGAAAATGAAGTTCGAATATTCTTAAAACCTGGTGGATTTTTTAGGGTTGTGAAAATTACAAGTGCACCTACTTTTATTGAAGAAATTAAAAATTATAATGGTTGGCTACAAGAATCAGAAGGAGAACAAGATGGAACAAGTTAAATTGGCACGCAGTGTTGCAACATTCATGCACTCTTTACAAACGTATGGGGATGGGCAGTCGTATACAAAACATCTACAAGAGGTTGCAGATACACTTGAGGAATTTGATGTTGTTGATCCAGATTTGATAGCTGCTGCCTGGTTGCATGATATAGTAGAAGATACTCCTGCAAGCATGGGGCAAATTGAGGAGTTCTTTGGAAAACGTATTGCACGTTTAGTACATGCAGTTACGAGTGAACGAGGACTTAACCGAAAGGAACGTAATAGTAAGACGTATTTAAAACTGCTTGAATATCCAGAAGCAATTCAGGTAAAGCTGGCAGATAGAATCTCTAATGTAAGGAACTCTGTTGCAACCGCAAACAATACAAGGTTCTACGATATGTATCAAAAAGAATACGAATCTTTTAGAGAAGTATTATACAAGGAAGGAGAGTTTACAAAGATGTGGAACACTCTAGACTTGTTAATGAAGTATAAACCAACAAGTTAATTGAATGGAAAAATTAAGAAGAGTAGAAATAAAACGAGGTTACTACTGGGAGGATACAACATTCGATAAGATTAAGATGAATGACATTTTTAGGTTATATGATGAAAATTGTGAACCTATTGTAGAAACAGGAAAACCAACACTTGCATTAAGTGACCCGTATGAAGTATGTGGCGTACTGACCATAACATGCTCAGAACTAGAAGATATGCCAAAAATCGAAAAAACTATATGAAAGCAGAAATATGGGTAGACGGTAGTTTTAATAACCAACTCCCTACATGGGCCATATTAGTAAAGGTAGCTGGTGTAGAAGTACACAGAGCCAGTGGTGATATTGTAGACCCAAAACTAAAAAGGTACAATCAAATCGCTGGTGAACTTGAGGCAGCAAAGCAAGCTATTCAATGGTGTTTAGATAACAGTGTTACAGAGGTTGAAATACACTATGACTATGAAGGTATTAAAGCTTGGGCAATAAAGGCTTGGAAAGCTAATAATGAGGTTACCCAAGGGTATGCTAAATATGCGCAGGCCGCGATGGAGCTAATAACAATAATATGGTGTAAAGTAAAAGCACACTCAGGTAATGCAGGAAATAATACTGTTGATAAACTAGCAAAATTACAAAGTACTGTTGGGGTTAGTGAGATCGAGGACGGCATCATGCTTACCTACAAATTAAATAAGTATAAAATTAATTTTAAGGAGTTAACAATTGAACGAAATTGAGGATGCAGTTGTACTGCACTACGAGCCCAATCCAGTATTGCCTGTAGTTACTAAACCAGACCCAGTTACTGAAGAAGAGATAGTTGACTATCTTTTAGATAATTTCATAGAAGGAGAGGAAGTATTTTGCCTATCCTGTAGAAAAAAAGATGATTATTACATAATGGAAGAACTTAATGCGTTTGGAACAACAACTCATAAAGTAATTTACGACACACAAACCAAAAAAATTGAAAGTGAGATAATACATGAACCCATCCCAGACTATAGCACAGAGAGTATATCTTCCTCCGACGGCAAAGGAGATAGCAAAAGCGATGAAGGAGTACGAGAAGGATCTGAGCCCGCAGCGTAAAGACGGTATTTCAGGTGTATATGAAGACCCCTCATATTCACAGCCTTTGGCAAATATACCTATCAAATGGTGTAGTGTACACGGAGATTTCAGAGCAAGCGCAAAAATGGAAGAAGGTGAACCCGTTCTAACGCTGGAGTATAATGGAAGTGATGCCCGACACAACGAAGTGCGTCTAGGATTTAATAGCTTCACAGACATGAAAAAATTTATAGGAACTGTTCACACAGATGTAGAATTTGATACATCAAATTCACAATTTAAAGTAGAGCATGCAAACAAAAATGCTATAGTAAAGCGTACAGCTTTTGCAATAGCACTTGGAATGCTTCTTTACTTATTTAAGGGAAAACCAAAAAAGTAATTTGAAATTACAAACTATTTATAAAACTACGGCCACTGGTAAAGTACAAGAGTGGACTGTAGAGATCAAGGGAGACAAGTATAGAACTATATCTGGTCAAACAGATGGAAAGAAAATTACTCACGAGTGGACGGTATGCCAGGGTAAAAACATAGGACGTGCCAATGAAACCTCTCCCAGCAAACAGGCGCTTTTAGAAGCAACTGCTATGCGACGCAAAAAACTAGAAAAAGATTACATGGAGACGTTAGCAACCGCGGATGCTTCGGAATTTTTACAACCCATGCTCGCACATAAATATGAGGATTATCAAGCTGACTTGATATTTCCTCTTTACGTTCAACCTAAATTGGATGGCATTAGATGTGAAAATACGTTGGAACAGCTTGTATCACGTAATGGTAAAACAATTGTTAGTTGTCCTCATATTCATAGACCTACTAAACGAGTTTTAAAAGAACATCCATACGTAACTGCTTTTGATGGTGAACTTTACAATCATAAGTTAAAGGACGATTTTAATGAAATTACTAGTTTAGTTAAAAAATTAAAACCCACTGCAGAAGATTTAGCAGAAACCGAAGCAGTTGTTCAACATTGGGTGTATGATGTTATTATTGCAGATCTTAAATTCTCTGAGCGTTTTAAATTTTTACAACTTCTTTTTAATGATAACGAATTAGACAAATGTGGTTGGGTACTGGTTCCTACATTTAAATGTAACAGCCAGGAACAGCTAGACGCCTATTATGAACTATTTTTAAAGGAAGGTTATGAGGGCATGATTATTAGAGTAGATGCGCCGTATCAACACAAGCGTTCAAAATTTTTGTTAAAACGAAAAGAATTCCAAGATGCAGAATTTCCTGTTTTAGATATTATTGAAGGAATAGGAGATCGAACGGGTACAGCGGGGTATGTTATAACACAAACTACAGACGGAAAATCTTTTAAATCTAACATAAAAGGTAATCGTGCTTTTGTAAGAGAGTTGTTGGAAAACAAGAAAAATTACATCGGAAAGTCAATGACAGTTAAATTTTTTAGATATACTCCAGATGGTATACCTAGATTTCCCTTTGCAATTAAATTCTCACGAGAGGATTATGAATAAACAAAAATCAAGAGTAATAGTATGACCGAAGTATTTTTAAAACAGCAAGTAGTATCGCAGATGGCCCTTACATTATTTGCCTCACAAAAAAATAGTAAAGATTGGAGCCCAAAAGATGCACTGAAAGAGGGCGGAGAGATCTATGTAATTAAGTACGAGCGTGAAGGAAACTATTTCTTAGTATATTCATTTGATGAGTCAGATACGTTTGCTATAAACGACGTCTATTTTGAGTATGAAGCGGACGCACAGGAATTTATAGACAAACATCTTGATATTCTGCAACTAATGGTTGAAAATATCAAAGAAGATGAAGAGGATGAAGAATTGTCCCTAGATGTAGTAGCCGCAACAGCTATAGAGTTAATTGATAACAATGGTAGCACGACGACACTAGATGTGAAGAAAGCACTTCGCGCTGCAGGTTATACAGTTGAGCAATCAGAAGTTTCTAATTTTATGCAAGATGTTATGCACGCCGAGAACCTTAGGGTTTCAGCAGCAAGTACGAATGGAAAGAACTACTTAGTATTTTCTAAGTAATTGCTATATAGGGCAGAAATGCCCTATTACTTATATACACAAAACATAAAATTATTATGAATGTAGATTGGAACAGAATATCCAACCTTTATCCGAATGCTTGGGCCGTTTTTAAAATGCAACTTAATATTCAAATGGGAGAGACCATAGACTTACTTATTACAGATGACAACCGTACATTTATTTCTACGGCAGTAAGTAGTGGATATATGCCATTTTTACTTGATATGGATGTTATATTCAATATTTTCGATAAAGAAGGGGTTTTTATTAATATTTTCTGTAATATTCTAGGAACCATTTGGACATTCAGTATGTTTAAGAGTGGAAAACCATTTGCTACTTCCAGTAGTAGTTATCCTGACAGAGAAACCGCAAATATGCACGCAATAGAAGCTGCATTTAATTATTTAGAACGATTTTATACAATAGAAGGAACTAAGAACTAATGGAAAAGATAATTGACGAACAATACCTTAAGGAGCATCCGAACGAGATCTTCGTGTTTGGGGATAACTTAGATAGACTTGGGTATGGTGGGGCGGCTATGTTAAGAGACTTGCCTAATACATACGGATTTATCACAAAAAAATCACTACTACATGAAAAAGATTCATACTATCGACCTGATGAATATGAACCAATATTTTACAAAGAGATAGCAAAGTTTATAAATATTGCACAACAAAATCCAGATAAAACTTATCTAATAAGTAGGTTGGGTGCAGGACTTGCGAACAAATATCTTATTTGGGAAGATGTTATACTGCCTAAAATCAAAAAATTGTTAAGCATTCTTCCAAATATAGAATACTTATGGGATGAAGAAGCAAAGCAGGTGTACTATGCTTATATTGATCAAAGAAACCGACTTACGGTTTTGGAATCTACAGAAACTTCTGTACAAAACAAAGTTGATTTATTGCAATTAAGTAAAATTGCCTTGAGAATTCTACCCATCTTAACTGCAGATTCTAAACAAGATGCAATAAATTTATATACAATGATGTTAGGAAATGCCTAATATGTTGCACTTGCAAACAACCTCTAATACTGAGTTAATTACCTATCTAACCGAGATCGAAGGCAAGTTACCTAGTAATGAATTTCTTATTTGTATCACAGGTACAGATGAAGACCCTATAGTAGGTGACAAGTTTAATATTCTTGCTACATGCTTCGACGACGAGGTATACGGACCTAGGCAGTTGTCTTTTAGTGATGGAATGCGTATATTTAGTTTTATAAAGTATAAAGTAGCACCTGCCGCCCAAAAACTAAAGAATTGTACACTTGTTATTTCGTGTAAAGATGGACTTACCCGATCGGGGTCTATCGCAGAGTGGGTAGCTCAATATGTCGACAAACATTTACTAGATGCTGCTTACTATGAAGAGAAAAACTTATTGATCGAACCTAGTCAACTAACTTTATATAAAATGTATCTTGTACAGATGTTGCAAGAGCATTTAATTCGACCAGAAGAAAGTCTTCCTTCTGTCGCAGTAAAGTTACTTGAAACTAGCACATCGTCGCTTACAAAAAAGAATTGTGAAGACTACTTGAATGCACTACTTATAAATGAAACTAAATTATTAACGAGAGATAAATGATAGATAAACGAACTAGCACGCTGGGAGTAGTTTTATGTTTCTTACTAACTGCCATATTTGGATACTTTGTTGGCAAATATGTAAAACCAAATACCATCGTCTCACACATTGATACAGTAAGTGTAGTAACAAAAATAGATTCAGCAAGGATTGCAAACAGTGCCCTAATACAGGCTCAAGCTGTTATAGCACAATATGATATTACCGATACTGGTGAATGGATACTACGTAAACCCAAAAAAGTTTATGTTAAGGGTGACACGGTTTTTGTAGATACTACAGAGACTACTGCACCTATCCAAGTAGCTACATTAGATACTACATTACTTAATAAACAGGATTCAATCCAAACAACTGATCATCTTAATTTAAAATATGCTTTTGAAATAGGAGCATTACTATTTGAATATGATAGTTATATGGTTGATCAAGGAGATACGTCATTCTACAAATTAAAACTAAAAGGTTCTTATCTTAATGGTAACTGGAAAGTTATGAGAGAGGAAGAATGGAACGTGAAGAAAAAGACAACTATTATTACACGTGATGTGTACATACAAGAGTCTTTAACTTTTTGGAATAGATTTATATTTGGTCCAACAGTTAGCTTAGGCTATGGTGTGTTCAGTAAGCAACTTGACACCTTTGTTGGATTCGGAATTATGTACAATTTACGTTAAAAAGCGCTTATAAACCAAGAAAGTGGGGCTTTACGCCCCATTTTTGTTATATAGAGAGGAAAAAATAATACATGAATACCCTTATAGAAAGAATATTAATATTATTTATAATATTAGTGTTTAAAACAGCGGTGTATGCACAAGAGATCATCCCGAATAAAATGAAATGGAGTACCAGTTCATTTTGGGAAAAGTCTATAGATACACTGCCTGCTGAAACTAGGGGGCAAGAATGGAATAAAATTGACACCTTTACCATCGGACCCAAAAATTGTTTAAGTGAAAAACCCTATGATCAGGTTTTACATTATACAAAGTTTTATGCAAAAAAATATAGTGTTCCAGAAAAATATTTATTTAAACTATTAAAACTTGAAACAGGCTTTAAGCTTGGAGATACAAGTTATAATCATTTAAGTAAACATATACTAAAAAATCCTGAAGCAAATGGACCTTTTCAGGTAGTCACTAGTACTGGAAAACTAGTTTGGAAAGATTCTCTAAAAACTTTATCTAATAAAGCTTTTAGAAAAAAATTACGCACAGATATAGAGTTCAATATCCATACTGGCGTAAAATATATTTACATATTACATGAAAAATATAAAACTTGGTTGAAAGTTTTTTCAGTTTACAACCAAGGCGTCAAAGGCGCAAAGCACATTAATACATACGCAAGGAGCATAGTGCTCTAAAAATTAAATCAAATATATGAATGCAAATTTATAAACCAAGCGTCGTATTTCCCTATGAAATCGACGGCGTGCAGATGTTAAAGAACATTGAAAAGAATGCACGTATTTGTTACAAGTCTGAAGGGCTAATTACGGAAGACTCGTATCTTAATTTTATTTCAAAAGTTGTTTTGACTAACCACCATGAAAGTGTAATTGAGCATGAGTACGTTACAGCTATCTTTACAATAGATCGTGGGGTCTCTCATGAATTAGTACGACATAAAGCATTTGTGTCACTATGCAGCAATGTATAGAAAAATAAACGCAGTGAATTGCTGGAAAGCTGAAATTAAACTTTTAAATGTATTGCATTTCGCACAAATACTTCGTATATTAACATGAATAAGAAATAAATTGGGGAATATATGAAACAATTAAAATGCGAAGTTGGAGAAAGATATGGTCTATGGGAAGTCATAGATAATAAAATAATTGTAAAATCAGGACATAGGTATGTTCTGGTAAAGTGTGCCTGTGGAAAAAAACAACTATCTTGTTTAAGCGATCTGAAAAGTAGCAGAACTAGTAGTTGTAAAAGTTGTAGTGCTAGAGTACGAAGAAGAAAAGTTGAAATAGGAAACTCATTTAAAGAGTGGTTAGTTATCAATGGGCCGAAAGTATCACAACGTGGCCACGTTTTATGGCAAGTAGAATGCAGCTGCAAAACTAACACTAGATGGATGCAGGCTAATGAATTAACTAGTAAAACTAGGTGCCTTAAATGCATAAACTGCGCTGCAATGGACCGAGGATTCGATCAAACAAAGCGTAATGGAAGAATAGGCAATCTTACCAAAACAAAATACTCAAAAGTAGCACGTACTGCTAAAGCTAGAAATATTCCTTTTGTGGTATCTATGAACTTCTTATGGCAACTTTATCTTAAACAAGGGCAAAAGTGTGCTATAACAGGAGACAAGCTTTGCTCGATAACGGAGGCCTCACTTGATAGAATAGACTCCAGTAAAGGGTATACAGAGGATAATGTACAATGGGTAAGCAAGCAGGCTAATCTAAGTAAACACCTTATGTCCATGCAAGAACTACAAGAATTTTGTAAAAAAGTTTTAAACAATGCTAATCAGCAGCCAAGCGTAGAGTTAACAATCTACGAAGGTTCAGAGACTAACAGTTGAAACTCATAAAATGAGAACATAATACTGACACGAGCGCTGCGCCCCTTGTTAATCCAAGGGTGATGATATAGTCCGACACTTGTTTGAAAGAACAAGAGTATAGAATAAAGAGTCTATACATAACGAAGTGAGAATTGCTAATTTTACACAGTCCAGTACGAGATATTGTAATTATGCTAAAGATAAGTTTGGGCATGAGATTAATGTTATAGACATAACTCCTCATTTTAAAAACCCAGATATTTCTATTCAGATTTGGCTAGATGCTATGGAACAGGCAGAAAAACACTATATGGCACTAATTGCTGCTGGAGAGACTCCACAAATTGCACGAAGTGTACTACCAAATAGCCTGCTAACGGAAATAGTTGTAACCGCAAATCTTAGAGAATGGATACATATTCTCGAGTTGCGAACATCAACAGGAGCACATCCGCAAATGAGAGAAATTATGTTAATAGTTTTAGCAATGCTAAAAAGTCACATACCTCTTTTATTTGATCACATACCAGGATAAAATATGACCACTGAAGAGAAAATTAAAAAACAGTTTCCAACAGCTGATATTTTTTACGAAGACGATAATTATGTAAGCTTTATAGTACCGTGGCATCTATTACATACTACAGCAGGTTGGGGTAATGGTTATGTAGGGATAAAGAATCCAAAGCATCCATGGTTTAGTGCACACTACGATAATATTGACGTCGACGTACATGGAGGACTTACATACTCAGATTATACAGACGATGCTACTATTTGGATAGTAGGATTTGATACGGGACATTGGCAAGATGATATAAATATCTGGCCAAAATATAGAGTAATACAAGAGGTAACAGACCTGTTAGGTCACGCTAAACAAATAATCATAAAATAAAAATGCCTGAAATTTTAAATGAACAAAATTTTATAGACGCTGCCGCAACACTTGGCTGCGAAGTAAATGTAATAAAAGCCGTTTGTCAAATTGAAGCCCCACGTGGAGGATTTGATGCAAAAGGAAGACCTGTAATTCTTTTTGAACCTTATATCTTTAGTGATAGAACAAGAGGCCAGTTCGACGGTAAGACTGTTACTATTAAAGAAGTAAAATACCCGTTAAGTATTAATCGTAGAAAAAAACCCTGGTCCGTAAAAAATGCAATGTACGGACTATCCAGTATTCAACATGATAAATTAGCTGCGGCAAAGCTCTTAGATGAAGAAGCTGCATTAAAAGCATGCTCTTGGGGTAAATTTCAAATCCTAGGGGATAATCATAGACTGTGTGGGCACACATCAGTGCTAACCTTTGTGGAAGCAATGAACAAAAGTGAGTATACCCAACTAGAGGTTTTCATACAGTTCATCCAAAACAGCAAACTGGCTGATACGCTGCAAACGAAGAACTGGGCAAGTTTTGCATATCATTACAATGGTCCTAGACAGGACAAAGGTACTAAGGATATAACAGATGACTACTCTTATTTCTTAGAAAAAGCCTACAAAAAACTTTGTAAATTGGTATAAGAATGTTGTGATAAATTTATCTCAGTCTGAATATTCGGTTAGCTGCGCCCAGTGTGACAGTAATTGTAAGTCAATGCAGAATGGTTTCTACGGAAGGTAAGAACATCAATATATTATTGAAAAAGGTGTTATGTTGGATAGGAGAACCCGCCGTGCAACCACGGAGATCGTGAGAGGCATTCTCTCACCATAACGAAAATTCCTGAAGTACATTGAGATGTGAGGCTGCAATCCTCCTGAGATAATTTTATTTTTTTACAAGGGCTTGAATTGGTTTCGACGGGGGATAATTCGTGAAAAGTAGCATGCCGTCTTCGTTGGCAGAGACGTAAAACAGCTGATAATAAATAAATGCAAAAAAAGTAAAAGAAGTTAAGTCTTCATTTACCTTCGAAGATGCCCTTGCCTTCATCGGCCTTGGCAAACGCGAAGATGCTTTCGCTTTAGCTGTATAAGCTAAGCGACGTTCACTCGGGTGAGGCGTTAATCGTAACCCTTGGAGCGAAAGAAAGATTAACTGGCGACTACATTCGGATGGTAGAAGCAAGAACAACTCCGATATTTTGATATGTTGAAAATATATCCTAGTTAGCTTGGTTATAAAAACCAAGATAAGCATGTAGAATCTTGATCTAGGATTCTTCGGACCCGATTTTCGAAGATCGGCAGGTCCACCATTTAACGCCCAGTCCGCTGGGCATTTTTTTACATATATAAACGAAAGGATCAAATCATGGGACTAAAAGATCTATTTTGGGAAAGTGGAGATGGCAAAGTTGCTCCAGTAGCCCAGGTAACCCCCGCAGAGGCAGCACCTCTGTATGTGGATACTAATCAAGTCAGCACAACTTTCAATCCAGATATTAATTTCGAAGAAGTTATCTGGAATGGTGCAATTGCTCCAGACTCTCCTTTGGACAAATTTTTTAAAATTTCTGACTCACTGCAGGAAGGTATTCCTAATGAAACCATTCGTAACACTACAGCACTTTCTGTTTTAGCATCAACCGCAGGTATAGGAAAAGATACAGTTATCTCCGCTATTACAACTGCAGTGCAAGAGTTACAAACGGATAAAGTTAACTCTTATGAACCTGAATTAGACGGTTTAAAAAATTCTCTTATCGGACCTGCTACAGAAGAGTTGCAAAAAATGACCGAAAACATCGAAGCTGATACAGCTGTTATCAGGGAAGCAGAGGAACGTATTCATCAATATAAACTCAATAAGATAAATCTTGAAGCTGATATTGAAGCAGGTACAAAAACTCATAAACTTAAAGTTGACGAGTTCACTGAAAAGTGGAATAAAATTATTTCTAAACTAAACAGTCTAAAGGTAAAACTTGGATAGTCCAAACACAACTCCGAACTCCATGCCTGAAAAGATAATTGCATTTATTGGAAAAAACTTTCCGATTATCGCGATAGGAACTGGTCTTTTTCTTTTATGGGGCAAAGTGCTCCCTTATCTTATAGCTGTACTCGAAGGCTCGTTAATAGCACTTGGATACGCAGCAATATTATTTGTAATCATTTTGTTGGCAATGTCGCCAGAAGTACGAATGGTTTCTTATAACATTTTTAGAAAGTTTACCCGAGGCCTGGTTGAGGCAATGGTTAAACTAGATCCGCTAGGTAATATGAAAACCTATCGAGATGATATCCGTGATAAAGAATTGCCAAATATCATGAAAAATCTTCAAAAAATTTCTGGACTAGTTGAGCGCGTTCGTTCACAAATTGCCAAGAATTTTGAATCTGCTAGAAGTTATCTACGAAAAGCTGAAGCGGCTAAAACTAAAGAAGATGATCGTAGCATGAATTTGTTTCTAGAACAGGCAGGAACATATAAGACTTCTGCGGAAGCATTAACTCCAATGCTAAATACTATTGAGAATCAACAGGCTTTTTATGTAAAAGTAAAAGAACTGGCGGAGTACATGTTTCAAAAACTTAATACGGAAATAGAAGTAAAAGAAACAGAGTTCAGTTTGATCATGGAAGGTCAGCAGATAATGAATTCTGCAAAAAAGGCGATGGGAAAAGATCCACGGTACCAAATGTTTGTACAATCTTCTATGGAGATTGCACATAGATTTGATGATCTGGTCGGTGAAATGAAGACGCTTATGGCGGATTCAGAAAAGCACTTTGTTGACATGGAATACGAAAAAGCAGGAAATGCGGCTATTGGTAAAGACATGTTAGATGAATTTGAAAATCGTCGCAAAGGAATTCTTCAAAAATTAGATGCACCGATGCAACCTAGATCAGGCAATGTCACAATTGCAACAGGTGCTAAAGTTCGTAACCAGGTTCCTATGCCTGGAAGTTCTAGTTCTAAAAAATCATTATTTCATAAACAATAGAAAGGAGTAAACGATGTTTACTTTTTGGTCAAAGTTAAAAATGCCTGCAAGAGTATTGTTGGCTGTAGTAATGTTCGGTATTTTGTATGGGGTATTGTCTTTAACAGGAGTTATCGGATTAAAAACAATGGAATCTTTGATTCCTACTGTTGCAAACCTCGGAGCTGCTCCAAGCTCACACGTAGACTACTCTGTTGAAAAACTGGATTTTCCAGGAACCGTTCCATCCCCAAAAGGAAATACAGTTCGTGGGTTGATTTGGTTTTGGAATAGTCAGACTGGTCTGATGCTTGCCAATGGTGGAGCTACTACTACAGTAGGCTCTATTATGGAAAAGCGTGGTGTACGCGCAATATTAACTCGGCAGGATGATGCAGTACAGATGAGAACAGAACTACTTGCTGCTGCAAAAGATCTAAAAGAAAACGGTAGTACCGATAAAGCCACATATGTTCATATTATGGGTGATGGTGCTCCAGCTTTTATTGAAACTGCAAACGCACAATTAGCAGAACTAGGCCCTGAGTATAAATTAATTATTACAGGTATAATTGGTAAGTCTGCTGGTGAAGATGCGTTCATGGTTAAACCAGAAATGGTTGGAAATCCACAAAGTCTTAAAGGAAAAGTTATATCTGGTTATATTACTGATGGTGATTGGAACATTGCGTTAAAATACGCAGGTGACAATCAAATTAAAAACAATCCTGATACACGTACATATGATCCAGACGCCATGAACTGGATTGCCGCAAATGATTATTTAGACGCGTGTGTTAAGTATAATACAGGCTACACTGAAGAACGCATTGTCGTTAAAAACGGTAAACCTACAGGCGAAAAAATTACTGTAAGCGCAGATGGCGTGGTTACTTGGTTTCCAGGTGATAAAAATATAGCCGCAGGAAAAGGTGGGTTGGTTAGGTTAGTATCCACTAAGGAGTATGGCTCACAAATGCCTAACACAATGGTGTGTATCGGCAAATGGGCGCGTGACAATCGTACCGTAGTACAAAATTACTTAGCGGCTTGTTACGAAGGCGCGGATCAGGTTAAAGTATATCCTGACGCTCTTATTAGAGCAGGACAAATTTCTGCAGCAGTTTACAAGGAAAGTAATGGTCCTGAAATTACAAAAGCTTTTAAAGGCTTTGTGATGAAAGATAAGCAAGGGTATGAGGTAGCCATCGGTGGCTCTTCCGTATGTAACTTAGCTGATGCTATGGAGTGGTTTGGGTTAGACCAAAATGGATCTAACATCTATGCTGCTACATACACAACATTCGCTGATATTTTGAAACAGCAGTACCCCAAATTGTTTCCAAAGTACGAGGACCCTTCTAAAATAATTGATGTCAGCTTCGTACAAAATATAGCAGCGTCTCAGAGTAATCTGATTACTAAAGCAGAAAAATCATCATTTACCGAAAATACATCAATCACAAATACGGTATCCTCAGCAAATTTAAGTATTGAGTTCGCATCTGGAAGTGCAAACTTTACGAGTTCTGCTACTAAAACGCTTGAACAGCTCTATCGCTCTACAATCGTAGCAGATAATTTGTACATTACCATACAAGGTCATACCGATAATGTCGGGGGAGATGGTATAAACATACCGTTATCGCAAAGACGTGCCGAAGCAGTACGCACTTGGTTGCAAAATAAAAATGCAACAAAATACCCTAGTAAAAGATTCTCGTCTGTAGAAGGCTTTGGTTCTACCCAGCCTGTTGCCGATAACTCATCTGAACTGGGTAAGCAAAAGAATCGTCGTGTAACGATAGTTCTAGGAAATTAACGAGCTACTCATATAAGCTCCTTTCGGGCCTACCATCTTATGATTTTTAGGATGGTAGGTTTTTTATAATTAATTTGATTGGATTAAAATGAAAGATCTTTTAAACGCTTTTATACCTTTGAAAAAAGTGTCAAAGCAAACGAAGAGTGTTCTAGTAACCCTTGAGGTACTTTTGTTTTTAAGTCTTTGGCAGTTTATCGACTTTAGTTTTTTACCAAAACCGCTAGATGTTTTAAAAGCCTTTGTAACATTGTATGAGGATGGACTACTACGAGAAATCTTTGTAAGTTTTTGGTTAAATGTAGAAGCGATTTTATGGTCTACATTGATATCGTTAGCATTCGTTTATCTAACTGTTTTTGAATTTATGAAACCTATAACCAAAGCACTCAGCAAGCTTAGGTTTATGGGTTTGGTTGGTTGGACATTTGTATTTACTATGTTAGCGTCAAGTTCTCATATGCTAAAAGTAATGCTTTTAGTATTTGGCATGAGTGTGTTTTTTATTACCAGTATGTTAGCAGTTATCGAAACTATTCCGAAAGAAGAGTATGACTACGCTAAAACTTTAAAACTTAATAACTGGCAAATTATCTGGCACGTTATAATTTACGGACGAGCCTCCGAGGCTATGGAAATACTACGACAAAATGCAGCCATGGGTTGGATGATGTTAACAATGGTAGAAGGTATTGCTAGAGCCGAAGGCGGGATTGGTACAGTACTATTAAGCCAAAATAAATTCTTTAAACTTGATGCAGTATTTGCAGCACTGATATGCGTACTAATAATCGGGCTTGCCCAAGATGGAACAATAGCAGGACTACGCAAAGGATTTTTTCCGCATTCTGCACTGGAGGAAAAGAAATGATATACCCATATACATATGGAGAAACGCTTTTACAAGCAAATCATGTCTCTCTTACCCTTGGTGGAAACCCAATACTACGTGATATTAACTTTTGTATTAAAGATATTCTACGTACGGGAAGTATTTCAGGACAAATCGTTAGTATTTTAGGACCATCTGGTTGTGGTAAGACGCAACTATTTAAAGTGATCTCTGGATTAAGACCACCTACATCTGGTGAAGTTCTATTAAAAGGAAAACCTACAAATCCAGGGGAGGTTGGAGTAGTACCGCAAAACTATCCACTATTTAAACACCTAACTTTAAAACAAAATTTAGAGTTAGTCGCAAAAGATAAAGTAATTATGAATACATGGCTTGAAGAGTTTGACTTGATTGATAAAGTATCTTTGTATCCTGCACAACTCTCAGGCGGACAAAGACAGCGTGTCTCCATATTACAACAATTATTATGCAGTGAACATTATCTGTTACTAGACGAGCCATTTTCTGGATTAGATGTAGTTAATGAAGCTAAGGTCATGAAAACTTTAATAACTATTGCTAACGCACATGAACAGAATACGTTAATAATAATAACACATGACGCTACCGCCGCAGCTTTAATTTCAGATCATATCTGGATTATGGGCAAAGAGCGGACACAGTGTGGAAATATTATTCCAGGAACTAAAATCTTACAAGAGATTAACTTAATTGATTTAGGTCTTGCATGGCAGCCAGATATTGAATACACGGACAAGTTCATAAGGTTTGTTCGAGACATTAAAAAAATATTCACGGAGTTAGTATAATGGAATTTATCCAAGATCTAAAAAAGGTATTTACTGAAGCAACACACCCCCACATCCATTTGCCTATTAACGATACTCTTGACGAAATCAATAAAGAGATCAAAGCGGCAAAAGATGCAGGACGTAAAGAGGTACTTATAGCAGGTAAGTGTTTTACGGGATTAGCTTTTAACCATGAGGATCATGGTAAATACTATGCATCAGCGATGCAAGTTGTAGTTGAAAAACTACAAGAACAGGGGTATTCAGTTAATTATGATGGCTGTTCGAAGGTCGACGGCGAGGGTACATTTTGTACCACAACAATAACATGGAAGGACTAAAATGAAAAGTCTGTTCGTTCACTTATTTTTCATACTTGCGCTTTTGTTTAGCGCCCTAGGCATTTCACAGAACATTCCCTCGGTTCGTGCAAATGTCACCACGTCAAGTATATGGCGTGGAATAGAGTATGCTCAAACTCCAGTAGTAAATGCTACAGTAGCATTCGGGATCACAAACTTAGAGTTAAGCTTCAATGGTACAATGTCATTAGCAGATAACCATCTTAATGATGGAATTACAACAACGTTAGCATATACTTATGGTAGCGCAAAAGTTATGATAAACGATTACTATTGTTACAATTATGGACTAGCGTTTAATAACTTTAAGAGCTATGATGCACCAGGCGCTCATCTTGTAGAAGTACAAGCCGCATATACATATAAATCATTAGATGCAACAGCAGCTGTGAATGTTTATAATGACAAAGCAAATACCGTATATCTTGAACTTGGGTGGACTTGCCCATTAGATGGAGCCCGCTTCTTTATTGGAGCAACCCCAGGCAATGCTAACGGTGATGGTCCTTTTTATTACACATATAATGCAACCAAATTTACGTACACAAACGCTGGATTCACAGTCATCGGGCCTAAGCTCGGAGGACTACCTACATTCGGTACCTTTGTGTACTCTAATGTTACTAAAGCTGCTTACGTAAGTTTGCAGATAAACCTATTTTAACGGTTCTCGGACCTAAACCGAGTGGTGGAGATGGTGGGTTTACTCACCTCCAGCTGTCTACGGTAGCATAACCGAAAGAAGGTCTATGTATTCTTGCGTTTTTCGTGAGAAATAACGGTGTTTGTGCCAATCCTCCGTAATTTAGACAGTTTGCAAAAGGGGTCCAGAAAATTCGCAATTCTGGGCCTTTTTTGCTATATTAAGTAATGAACTATAAAAAAGAAGGGGTGTATGAAAATAATAAACAATTTCTTGGTTTTTAACAAAACAAGCGAACTGTCTTCCAAAATAATAAACAACTTTTTTAATCGGTTAAAATTATTTTTAATTGTAGATTCTCATGTGCCTAAAATAAAAGTAGTATTTACTGGTAACCGAGACATTTTTAATAAATTTTATAATGGCCCCGACGCAAAAGGGTGCTTAGCCTTCTACGATGAGAGAAGCAGTACAGTAGTACTTAATGCAAAAAGATTAACAATAAAAACACAAGAGTTCGAATATGCTAAACACGATCAATTTCGTAATGAGGACTTATTTAAACCTTTTAAATATGCTATACACTTACCAGTGCTTTATCACGAAATTATTCATCATTGCCAGTTCTTTTTAGGGAGCTATACATATGATCCTATACTTGAAGGAAGTGCAGATTTATTAACATACATTCTGACAGGGCAAGACGACATCGACTATAAATTAGAAATGACAGCCATTTGGTATTTGGGTAGGAAAGTTTTAAAATACAATTTAACAAATTTTTACAACTTTGTAGTAAGTATAATAAACAATGAAGATCATACACTACAACAAAGGTTCAGCAACAATAGACAAATTTTAAAAACTGTAGTTAAGAAATACAAAGGCGATTGGCCGTCTTTTTTTAAAAATATCCATAAAGAATACGGAAACATAGAAAACTTGGAAAATATGAAAAAAGAGTTATGTGAACTACATAACCTAATCTTTTATAAATATTAACCAGTTATTACAAATAATGAAAGACATGCCCACGTTTGTCGTCACTAATGGCGACCAGATGCAGTCGAATTACGAAAAATTGAAAACAGCTCAAGAGTTTATATGGTCAGTTCCAAACAGCGCAGCTAGTAAACTAACTCCTGGAATAGAATGGTTGGTCATAAACCCAAAGAAAAAAGAAATCTTTCTAGCACTTGTTACAAGCTATGTTACAAGTAATGTTGGAGGCTCCACGAATAAAACAAGTATTGGTGCCATAGAAATAGAAGGGGACTATATTAATAGAACCTTTGTACGTTCCAGCATTATAGAGCAATTGACCCTATCAGATAAATTTTTAATTCCACACTTAGGTGCAGGTAAGGGGTCGGTTTTGTTTAACCTGGGACAACAGGGAAAGACAAGAATAATTGCGGTACGAAATGCCATTAAAGACGAAGTAAAAGGAGATTCCAAAATCTTCGAATACCTCGAAGAAGAAGCAGAAGACCTAGATGATTGTGTTGCTTATAAAAGAGGCAATCAATGGGGGTTTTTGTTTTATACGCTACGAAAAGATGGGCCACCAACTTTCAGATTTGAGGCTGTTAACAATAAATCTTTAAATCAAACAGATGAAGGGTACAAAGACTTTGTATACTTTATATTTTCTCATGGGTATCCAAAAGCTATCAAAGTTGGAAGATCAGATAATCCATCAAAGCGACTTAAGGGTCTTGATGGAGCAAACCCAGCATCTATCAGTCTACTACTTGTGCTACCAGACGGTAGAAAAGAAAAGATGTATCATCAAAAATTTAATAATTATCTTATCTACGGAAAATTTGAATGGTTCTGGGATGATCCAGAAATTCGTAAATTTATAAAAGATGAGACTTTAAGATTGGAAAAAATTAAAATGATGTACTCAAAATGTACAACTTAATAGGAATTTTAGCAATTTTTGTTCTAAGTTTTACAATCTTTACTTTTAGCTTCGCAATTGGTTCTTACGTATATTTTAGAATAAAGTATGCTAAAGAAATAAGAGCTAGTGCTAGTAAACATGTAGTGTATACTTTTCAACCAAAGGTTACAGTTACTGAAACTATTGTAACAGAACAAAAACGTTTAGATGATTTAGAACAAGAACAACGCAATAATATAAAAAAGGTTAGGAGCCAAATAAAATGGAAATGATTTTAATGCGTGGTAGGTTTTTTCAGTAAGTAAACTAACTTAGGAGAAACCGCATGAACATTTCATCAAAAAATCCAGTTACTGTGACTGGAAAAGCTATTTATTCATCGTATAAAATACACAAAGTATTTGTATCTTTTTTTGAGGTACTTCGATTTTTTTGGGACTCGCATCTAAAAAGTGGTGGTAATTTTTACATCAGACTTACAGCGCCTGGAGATAGTGCTGAGTATCTAGGAAACTACTGGTATATAGTAAAAGACTCATATGGTAGAATATTTTCAGATTACGAATTACGTAAAAGTCTAAAAGACTTTCATATAAAAGACAAACCTAAAATATATCGCTACTTTACTAGATATCGCTACACGACACCTATATGCGAGTTCCGACGTGACCCTGTACAGTGGTCTGGTCTGGGCAATAAGGCTAGCCATCATCGCTGCATTCATCCAAAAACAACAGCTGAAAAAAGAGATTGGGATAAATTAAAATTAGAAGAAAAAGAAAACCCTGAATACGTAATTCATACACGTGCTAGCAGAGCATCGCATTTATTACCTAATTCATGGGATGATAAACCAAGATCAAATTACAGAACTAAATCTTGGAAAGCTTACAGAATTCATCAATACAAGGCCAGCTAGTCTGGCCTTTTTTAACAATCAGGAAACACATCATGGAAAGCGAAACTATCGTTTACCTTCATCCAATCTTTATACGAGACAAGAAAAACTTTAGAGAGTTTGTTCTTGCTCAAGATAAAGAAATTCGTTCAGCACAATATCTAGAATTAGACCAGATGCCTAAGAAAAAAGTACTTAGAATGTCTGTTGCAGGAGTACTAAGGGGAAACTCTTTAAGCCTTGGTATTGCATTCCCACACGTTACTCTTAAAGAGCAATATAAACGTACTAGAGGAAACACAGTCTGCTTAGGTAGAGCAAAAAAGTCACCATTTGACGTAATTACTCTAGCTCCTACGGATCAACCTAAACGTGCTGCAATAGATGCAGTAAAGACACGAGTAGCTAGTTGGTTAGTAGATCCAACAGAACTAAAGAAAATTATTAAAGAACTTGGAGATGCTAACTTAACACGACAGTTAGATGCGCTCCGTTGACATCCGTTGCTTGCTTTGCTTTAAAGACAAGGCGAGTGACACCATTAAGACGATCAAAATAAACAACTACGATATGCTAATATGCGACGATTGTAGAACTGTTTTCTCAAGATCGCAAATTTACAAAGAACTAGTTAAAAAATATCCACAGATAAGGAAGACCAAAAATGGAAATAATTCAAGCGCCTACTTCAGTAAAAAATCTACCTCCAGAAGCTCACAGTAAGTGGCTCAAATTTGGAACACGTGGGTATGACCTCTGCGGACAAACGTTAGAGCGGTTGTTTGATTACAACAAGGCAGTCTATGATCAGAAATTAGACATGTTCTTTAAGGATCATCAGTCCCGACTGGAATACTTAAAAGTGCCAGTTGCTCAAAAGAAAAAGAAAAAAGTTGCACTTGTAAATTAATTACTTTATATTAAGTGCTAAATGCCGCGGTCGTATAAATGGACTAGTACACGGGTTTTTCAGACCCGCAAATAAGGGTTCGAGCCCCTTTCGCGGTACAAACCAGGAACACATCATGAAAAAAATAACAGTAAACGCACTACAAGAAAAAATTAGAGAAACTATTCCAGGTTTATCTGCAAAAGTACCTTACTTTGGCTTAACTACGGATGGGTATTCAGTTACCTTTGATATCGATCTAGATTGTACTTCTATTACCTACGAAGAGTTCGAGGCACTTTCTATTCTGTTTAACACGAAAAAAATTTCTACTTCAGATTTTACACATACTCGTGGATGTGAAACTTGTGACTGGGGTGGCACAAAAACCGCAACAGTGTACCTGACAGCAATACCAAAAGAAAGTTTTGAAACATTATTAAAATCTCTTAACATCACATTTTAAACCAAATAAGCTATGAGACCAATAGAACGAATAGATAATTTTCTTCGTATCTTAGGCGAAGAATGGAAAAAGTACCCTGATCTAAGATTTACACAATTTTTGTACAATCATGGACTTTCGGATATGAACGCTCAATATAACTTGGAAGAACCAGAAGTTCTTCACATGTTGAGTCCTGATATCCCAGAAAGAGAATATAAATACTGGACTTCTTTTGGTGTAGATGGAAGAGGCCCAATGAAGCGTGCTTTGATAAAAGATCTAGAAAAAGAGCACATAGAAGCTATTTTAAAAACTCAAACACACCTGTCCAACGAAACAAGACAAATGTTTGAAGAAGAACTTATTTTAAAAAGTACTTGACTCGTAAACATTATTACCATATATTAAGATATGAAAAATTTAAATAACCTCCTAAATCATACGATTAAATCCTCATGCCAAAGTTTCGGCACAGGAAGAGGCATGACTACGGGGTTCTTTGATGATCTTTAAATAACACTTAAGGCTAAAATTAAAAGGGAACCCCACAAAGGTTCCCTTTTTTGTTTTATACGGGTCGTTCGCCTAGTTGATATGGCACCATCCTTCCAAGTTGGAATAAGGCGAGTTTGAGCCTCGCACGGCCCTCAATAGTTCTTTGACATATTGATCATAACACGTGATACTGCTATGATAAAATAAAATGGGCACATGGCGTAACTGGAAGCCGCAACGCGTTTAAGCCGCGTTATCGAAAGGTGTGGAGGTTCAAGTCCTTCTGTGCCTACGAAATTCCTCATATTCCCTGTATACCAAAGTATGAGGTAAAGTTTGAGTCAGATGTCGCAATAGCGATCATGGAGGTATGTATAGCAGATGGTGTAGCCATTGGACGCTCGTCCGCGCAACCACAGTAGAGCTACGGAAGGTGAGCAGCTAAGTCGCGGTAAATCTATACTGTGCAGATTCAGTTCTGCTCTGATTCATAATTTTTATAAAAAAGGAGTTAAAGTGGCTATATTAAGCATATTTGTTACAGTATTCTTTTTAGTGTGTATTTTAGCAATTTTAATAGTAGTAGGCTCCTATTTTTCTTATAAAGTAAAAAACAGAAACTCTACTAGAGCAATTAAGGAGTTTAAAAGTAAAAAATATACTTATACTCCAGAAGTATTGCACAAAACAAGAGCTGAACTAAAAAGAACTCTTGTTAGAACTAAAGAAGTAGTACGCAAAAAATTTGTTGTTATTAATAGTGGACCCACTATAAAGCCACAAAAAAAGTTTACTGTATTAAACAAAACAATTTATGATGATTATGCGCATAAGCACGAGAGTCTGAACAAAATTAAATAATGCGGGAGAGCTAGTTATCTAGCGGCGTTTATATACGCAAGGAGAAATCCGTATCTCGCTCCATTTTTTAACGCAAGACAGTCTGGGCCCAAACGACGACACGTACGGGACGTGCCCTGATTGTAATGTCAGTGTCTTGCTATTTTTTAAATCAGAAATATAAAAAGGAAAAATCATGGTAGATATCGAATCAAGACATGTAATGCTAGCAGTCGCTTGGATTGCATGTGCGGCCGTAGCGATAAGTATGAGCATACTTCAACCTCTATTTTATGTAGCAGTTGTTACGTGCGTCGTAGAATTTTTTAGTTAACAAACGCCGATGTGGCGAAATTGGTTGATACGCGTATGCCTTAGGAGCATATAGGTTTAATCCTGTGTAGGTTCGAGTCCTATCATCGGCAGAGATACAATTAAGAAGTACCGTCACGAGGTGTATCTTGTACGCTACTATCAAGTAGTGTCGAAATCTTCTTATTGAGTATGGAAGTGATTATCTCCAGGAAAGGGAGGCAAGTATGCTCTTTAAAGTATGTATGCTTTGAAACATCAATAATGCACAACTCTATGCTACTTTCTAAGCACGCCTGGAATTTACGCTCATCATTATTTTGGATTTTTTCTAATTTGTCCTTACCAAATATAGGTTCATAATGAAAAGGTCCATTGAGTTCAAATGCAAGTTTTAAATGAGGGACGTAAATGTCTAGTTCAGAATTTATTTCTGACTTGGAGTTAAACTTGATTTCGAAATCATAAAGCTCTGTGAGTTTCTTTTGCAACCAGATTTCTAGTTTGGAAACTCGAGTTCCTTTTGTTTTATGCATGTTATTATAAGTAGCTGCGCATGACTGGCAACAAAATTTTTTACGACTGCTACTAGACTGAAATGTAAGTTGGCACTGTGGACACACAAGTATAGGGAATTCTTTTATTCTTCCTATATACGCACACTTATGAGAACAGTACGCATGTTGTGCACCATGCTTTTTTCTAGTGTCGAAAAACCGTTTTTCAATTTCAACTACTTTGTTACAAGTAGGGCATGTTATTTTTATTTTTGTAATCATGCCTTAATATACTATAAATTAGCATGAAAAGCAAATTTCGAGTCTTACATCGAGTACAAATTTTTTCATTAACAAAAGGATAACAATGTTATACTTAAATTTAGTTCCTGGTTTTCATCCTGTAAATAGAGCTGTTATAGATTTACCCTTAAAATCTATTATTGGATACTCAAAGTTCAAGTTTCCTGGAGGAGAACCGCACATTAAGTTAGACTTAGATTTTGACAAATCACAAGAAATAACCATAACTACCAGAATGAGTACTATGGATGACTTAATGTTTTTATTGTTGGCAACAGATGCTCTAAGACGCGCGCGAATCGAAAATATTTCGGTTTTTATATCGTATTTACCTTTTGCAAGACAGGACCGCGTTATGGAATTTGGAGAACCTCTTTCATTAAAAGTAATTGCAGATATCATAAACTCTCAGAATTACAAAGCAGTTGGGCTATTTGATGTGCATTCCGATACTGCGTTAGCACTAATAAACCATTCGCAAAATGAGTCAAATCATATGTTTGTTAATCAGATACTGAAAGACAAAATTAATTACAAATTAGTTTGTCCAGATGCAGGTGCTTATAAAAAGATATTTAAACTTGCACAAGTACTAGAGTACAAAGATACCATTGTAATGTGCAACAAAATTAGAAATTTATCCACAGGTAAAATAGTTAGTACACAGGTAATTAATGATAATCCGATTACAGGTGGTGATTATTTTATTGTAGACGACATATGCGATGGCGGTGCAACTTTCATAGCAATTGCAGAAGAACTTCACAAAACAGACGAAGACGCAAAAGTTAACCTTATTGTAACTCACGGTATCTTTTCAAAAGGATATAAAAATCTTTTATTCAATGGGATAAATCATTTATATACTACTGATAGTATAGAACAAAAGGACACAGACCCATTTCAATCGTCAATAACAATCATTAACTTATAAAGGAACGTATGAAACCATACAAAAAAATTAAAAATATCAATCCTCCTCTTTTATTAGATGGGTACAAACTCGGGCACATTGATCAATACCCCGAAGGTACTGAGCTCGTGGTGTCAAATTCAACTCCAAGAGAGTCTCGCATGCCAGGTGTGCATAAAATGGTTGTCTTTGGCAATCAGGCGTATATCATGGAGTTCTTAATGCAAAGATGGAACGAAGATTTCTTTGCACAGCCAAAAGAGGATGTATGTACGAACTACGCACGTTACATAAGTAAATATTTATTCCGTGAAGTTTCAGTAAAACATTTAGAGGACTTGCATGATTTGCAATACTTGCCTCTAGTAATGTTAGGACTTCCTGAAGGATCTCAAGTACCAATGCGTGTAGCACATACGGTATTCTACAACACACATCCAGATTTTTTCTGGTTAACCAACTTTTTTGAAACAATTTACTCTGCACAAACTTGGGATCCAGCTACTGCAGCAACTATTGCACATGAATACGAAAGAGTATTTAATAAATACGCTGATGAAACCGTCGGTAACAGAGACTTTGTTAAATGGCAAGGTCATGACTTTAGTTTTCGTGGCAGACCTAACTGGCAAGCAGCTGCAGCCTCAGGTGCTGGGCATGCTTTAAGTTTCTATGGCTCAGACACTGTTCCAGTGTTATGGTACATGGAAAATTTCTATAACGCCGATGTAGATAAAGAACTCATTGTTGGATCTGTTCCTGCTACTGAACATAGTGTAATGTGCGTAGGTACTGGTTTTTATGTCGCAGAAAAAGGTGGAGACTGGAAGTACTACGGTGAAGCGGAACTTGAAGTATTTAGAAGACTTATCACTGAAGTTTACCCAACTGGCATCGTAAGTATTGTTTCGGATACCTGGGATTTCTGGAAAGTTATTATGGAGTATACAGTTATACTTAAAGCAGAAATTCTTGCTCGTGATGGTAAATTAGTTTTTCGTCCAGACTCAGGCGTACCTGAATTAATAATCTGTGGTGATCCTAATGAACCAAGATGGTTACCAGAATATAAAGGTGCTATTGAATGTCTTTGGGATATTTTTGGTGGAACCGAAACACCTATGGGATATCGTCTACTTGATTCACACGTAGGTCTGATCTACGGTGACTCTATTACAATGGCAAGACAACTTGCTATCCTTGAAGGATTGAAACAGAAACGATTCGCAAGTTTTAACGTAGTGTTAGGTATCGGGTTAGCGTCAAAAATGGCCCCTTTGCGCAGAAATGCGTATCGAAAAATTCTTTTAATTGCTGGAACATTGTATAAAATTGAACTGCTACAACATAATCTTGAAATAATGATAAGTGTGAAGGCCAAAAAATGTTTAATTTATTTGATATTGTGGGAAGTTTTACTTATATTTACAATATGAAAAAGACAATAAATCAGCAGCAAAGCTCCGAAAAGGAGAATGTTCAGAGACTAGAGCGGAAGCTCGTACCCTTAACTGGGGAAACGGAGAATACCTTAGCAGGTAAAGCTGAAGGTAAAGATATAGTCCAAAGTTCAAGAGGTCTAAATAGAATTCTTTCAAAAGAAAAATTTCTAGAAAAAGCTTATAAAAAATATGGTGATAGATATACGTATGACTTGTCAAACTATTCAAGTATTACAGGCAACAAAATTAAAATTATATGCCCTGTACACGGGGAATTTGAACAGGTACCGCACACGTTCCTGTTAAAGAACTGCAAAACAGGTTGTAAATGCTGCGGAGAACTACTAAAAAATTCTTCAAAAACAAAAAGTTATGAAAATTTTGTAGAGGCTGCCAGTAAAAAACATAACAACAAGTATAACTACCCAGAAGAAAATAAGTTTATATATGAAAATAGAAAAAGTAAAATTAAGATAATTTGTTTAGAACATGGAGAATTTGTAAAGAGTGCGCAAAAACATTTATCGGGACAAGCCTGTTTTAAATGTAAAGTGCAGCAGATGATAAAAGACGGAACTCTGTTAGGAGGGTATAATGAACAACTGTTCAAAGAAAAACCAGTACTAAGACAGAAACCTGCTAGTTTATATTATTTAAAGATCAATGATGGTGAGTTTTATAAAATAGGCATTACTATAAAGCCAATTACTTCTCGCATTAAATCTTTGAAATGTAAATCTAACAAACAATTTAGCAAGTTTGAAATCATCTGGAGTATTCAAGACACTCTATATAATTGCTACCTAAAAGAACAAGAAATTTTAAAACTACACAGTAATGAAAGAATCTATATGGACATTAGTACAGAACTTTTTAATAAAGATGTACTAAGTTTTGAATTGAAGCATATACCTATCAAATGAACACACGCGACACATTCGGCCAAGCGATTAAGGCAACCTTTGCAAGAGTTAAAGGCATCCCTGTTGAAATCTTTAAAACTCCCAAAACTGACAGTGGAATGAAAAAATCCGCAAAAGGTTTACTCGCAGTATATAAAGATGCAGATGGCGAGTTCTATATGAAAGAACAGGCTACCTGGGAAGAAATGCATAACTGCGAATACAAGATGTTATTTAAAGACAGCGAACTTATGTTTGATGATACTTTAGCAAACATCAGAGAACGCTTAGCAAAAGGTTAATCTATTAACGGGCCTGGCAACAGGCCCTATTTTAAAAAGGTTATTATGGAAAAATGTGTTTGGACTTCCAACATGGAAGAAAATTTTAAATGGCGAGAGGAGTTCAGATTTACCTCCGCTTGTGGGGAAACGATGATACCTCCTATACCTGGAAAGTATATTTACTGTCCGTATTGTGGCGGAGTATTACGCAGATTATATAGGTCTGCCTTTCATAAAATACCAAAATACGCAGATATTTTTGTAATTAAAGAATTAGGAGAAGATACAGACCAATGGCCCTTTAATGATTATGACGGCCATGGATACTTTGCGACAAGTACACAAGAGTCTGATATATCAATCGATGTTGGAATGTTTCTATTAAAAAATATTCCAGAATGGGCAACACATATTACCTGGTATAACAAATGAAACAAGTAATAGTAATTCGTACAGATCTAGAGATGGGTAAAGGCAAAATGTGCTCACAAGCCGCTCACGCTAGTTTATCCGCAGCAATGGAATGTAAAGAAAAAGCAAAGACTATTTTTGAAGTGTGGTATAGAGACTCACAAGCGAAGATAGTTTTAAAGGTAAATTCAGAAGAAGACTTACTTGATATTTATATGAAAGTCTTAAAAGCTAAAATACCGTACGCTTTAATTAAAGATGCTGCGCACACACAGTTAAAGGAGCCAGCATATACTACATTAGGTATTGGTCCTTGGTTTGAAGATGGTATTAATAAAATAACAGGAGAATTAAAACTCTTGTAAAACCAATGTAAAAGTAAATGGGAAAAGGGGTATATATTGAAAAAACATGTAAAAAGCACGGTATTGTGAAATTTGTATTGGAAGGACGCGGTTCTTACAGATGCACTAAATGTAGAAGTAACGCTGTATCACGAAGGAGGCGTCTATTAAAAAAACAACTAGTTGAGCATTTTGGCGGAAAGTGCACAATCTGTGGCTATAATACTTGTGTAGATGCTTTGCAATTTCATCATCTTAATCCATTAGAAAAAGAATTTGGAATAGCAGCAAGTGGTACAACTAAATCGTTAAGTAGAATGATTAAAGAAGCTACTAAGTGCAGTTTAGTTTGTGCAAACTGTCACATAGAACTACATGCAGAAGAAAATGCTAAACTAAATTCAGAAATATAATATTCAGGAGTAGCTCAATGGTAGATGCGCCACGCTGTTAACGTGGATGTTGGGGGTTCGAGTCCCTCCTTCTGAGCAATGGCGAGTGTATGCAGCGCGCTTACATTTAATGGGTTCGAGTCCCAGCCTAGCTTTGCTAGGTATAGTGAGACACGGTTTCCACCTCGCCCGATTTTAGCGCTGCCTGGTATCCAGGGTAAATGTGTAGGAACTGCAAATAATACGAGCTCTAAAATTGCAGAACAGCCTTGCTTAGGACGTGCGACAGTAGTTGCATGCCAGCGCGCCGTTTTTGGGCCAGACACGATATTTGTGTATTGTGTAACGACGAGTATTGATAGATATTGGAATAGTTCTAGATAAGTACAATAGAACAACGTGAAATCCAAGAAAGGTCTAGATACTACGAATGTTCGGCTGGCCGTTTTTTTTTCGTATCCTTAGCTCAGTTGGAAGAGCATCGCCCTTTTAAGGCGAGGGTCGATGGATCGAGGCCATCAGGGTACACTTGGAAGATCACTTCCCACGAAGTGGTATTACTATTACGGGCAAGCCGTAACATAGGGGGACTGTCGAAATTGGGGGTCCATCCGCAACGTAGGCAGAGGAGCCCCCTGACCATTTTAACCCTGTCGTCCAATTGGTCAGGACATCAGATTTTGAATCTGGCAACATTGGTTCGAGTCCAGTCGGGGTTGCAAACAAACATCGAGATAATAATGAAAGAAACTATAAAACTTGAGAAAAAATGTAATATAATTACTGTTAGATTCAAAGAAGAGGTACACACTTTCGACGTAGATAAACTGTCTGCAGACGAAATTGTAGCAGAATTGCTAAAATTACATGAAAAATGGAAACCAACAAAATAAAATGTTAAAATATGAAAAAGTAAATTTTGTAAAAATGCGTGACTGGGATAATTTAGTTATAGAGACCTACAAACGTCCTTACTGTTTGCAGCAACAAGAGGATTGTATGTCAAGAGGTATAATTAACATAACAATTCCTAGTGAAGAAACTAATGACGAGGAAATGCATGACGAAATTCCAGAAAAAGTAAATGGGGATGAGATGGGAGTTAAATTTGCAGTTTGGCTAGCACGTGACCCAAAACAACTTTTAAAAAATAAAGAGGACCAAGATGACTGGAGTTTAGATTTGTTTTGGTCTAGAAACTTTTACCCTGATCTACAGACTGTAGCAAATGATTTATATTCTCGTGGTTTAATTGAAGCAGGAGACTATATCATAAATATCGATTGGTAATTTTGGAGGGTTTGTCAGCGGCTACTGACACACGGTCTTGAAAACCGTTACATCTACAAGGGTGGGGGATCGACACCTCAACCCTCCGCGAATTTTTAAAACTAAAGAGGATTCTCATGACATTATTTTTAATATTCCTAATTTTATTTTCACATTTCGTTGCTGACTTCGTAATGCAATCCGATGAAATAGCATTAAAAAAATCTACAAGCCTTAGAGCACTGTGGACACATGGGGTAGATTATTTAATAGGTACTGGGTTAATATTCTTATTAATGAACGCAGGCGGTTTTATTGTAATGCCTGTTACTACAATGGTATTTTTATTATGTATGAACGCAGCGTGGCATATAGTGGTAGATGGCTTAACCAGTAAACTAACTACCTACTACTGGAAAAAAGAGCAAAGACATTGGTTCTTTGTTACCATTGGAGCTGATCAATTTATTCATTTATTAATATTTTTTGAGCTATTTATATGAAGAACAAAACAAGGATCGGAGCTCTTGCTCCAGTAGGAATTATAGGAAGTAAAGAAGATCCGATAAAATATTTACAACGAATGCTTCCAGGCATAAGAGTAGGCAGCTATAAATTATTTGAGGACATCTACTATACTTTTTCTTGTAAAAGAGATACAGATTCTCTTGAAATGCTAAGCACATTACCATTAGACAGCATAGTTAATAGTGTTAAATCTGCTCTAAACCTTTAAAGAAATGGTAGGTTACCCAAGTCAGGTCATAAGGGGACACACTGCTAACGTGTTAGGGTGTAACAGCTGCAAAGGTTCAAATCCTTTACCTACCGCATAAATTTTAAACCAAACAACGATAATGGAATTTTTTGAATTTAATCAAAATAACTCTGGTGGGAGTTTTACCACTAATGATAAACTATGTCATAGACTTTTTATAGAAGCTGGTGACGCAGATGAAGCAAATATAATTGCAGAGAACCTTGGATGCTACTGGGATGGCTGTGAAAGCGGTAACGACTGTAGTTGTTGCGGCGATAGGTGGTATCCCTGCGACAGACCTGTAGATATCTCGGCTTACCTTAAAAATGGGTATCCTATACGTTTATACATTACGGCAGAGTCCACGCAGCGGGCAAAAGAGCTTGCATTAAATCATGAAAAGGTGGTTAATGCAGCATGGGTAGGAGAACTAAAGGTAGAACCCAGCAGCTGGTCTAAGAACGAATATGTTGTAACGGCCTCTATAAAGATTACAAACATAGAGACCTATGCACAATTTTTAGCAGATGAATATGGCTGGACATCTCCAGACATCAGAATATATTGTAAAGATGGAACAGTTAAAGAAATATTCTCTGCAAAACTAAAGAAATAACATGGTAGACGTGGTGTAAATGGTTAACACACCTGGTTGTGGCCCAGGAGACTATGGGTTCAAGCCCCATCGTTTACCCAAATGGGCATATCGCCTAATGGATTAGGGCCTCGCTCTTCTAAAGCGATCGTCTAGGTTCGAATCCTAGTATGCCTGCAAATAAATAAAAGGAAACAGATGTTAATAAATTCAAGTACACAACAAGCTTTGACACAGATATTTAGGAAGACCTTTCCAAAAAACTATTTTGCAGTAAAAGTAAATGGAGAGTTTGCTACAATGCCATCGGGTATGACATCTTGGCTGAATTATTCAGATGCAAGGCGCGCAGTAACAATGGCACTATCTAATAATATTTTCGCTAAGGGTACCAGTAATGCACATTACAGTCATCATACGTATGACCAGCTACTAAAAACATGGACGCATGCTAATTTACCTTTACCTAATATAAAAACAACTATGATTACACACATACTGCTAGATTCAGGTGTTGTAGAAATAGTTGAACTAACTCCAGAGTTAAAAGAAGAATTTAAATTTTAACAACAATATTAAGGGGTACCATTGTTGGGATGGTGTTGAAATATAAACCAGCAGTGTGTACACACTCGGGTGCTGGATAAGTACCATCTTTGCCCCTTATTTTTGGTACTGTAGCTCCAATGGTAGAGCGGCAGGTTGAAGCCCTGCGCGTTAGAGGTTCAAGTCCTTTCGGTACCACACACAAGGAAACATTATGACAGTAAAAGAATATCAACGATTTAAAATATTTATAAGCGTGCATTCACCAAAACCTAGGCCTATTTGGTCTGGCTCCATCCTTATGCACGACACCTACGCTAAAAAATATTTAACACATACCTTTGTTAGCATAGAAAATTTAGATAGATTGTTAAAATATGAAGGCTTTGTTTACGCGGGCTATGCTCGTAAGGAACAAAAACTTCCATATAAACACATTAAATCTATTAATTTATACATAGGTGATGCCTATTTTTGAACTTGGCCACGTCGAAGAGGGATGGCCTCCTCTAGAGATAAATGATAGACCTAGCATAACAATGAAAGCTTCGGCCGAGGCGAGTAGTTGGCTAGAGGAACTGTTAGGAGTTTACTTCTAATATGTGAAATCCAAAGTAAGTCTGCTAACTGGCTAAGCTCCTCGGAAGAGGGAATACAGGTTCGAGTCCTGTTTTACTGCAATTTTTTATGCTCTTGTAGCTTAGTACTTAAAGCAGCGGTTTTGTAAACCGAAGATCGTGGGTGGGAATCCTACCAGGAGCTCCATTTTTAACAACAAAAGGAACATTATGAACAAGATCAAAACAAAAAAAGAATTGTATCGTTACATGCGCAAAGGATGGCAGTTGGGCATATACGCTGAAGTACCGAAAACACGAGTTGTTATTCAACAGGGTGGGTTAGGTTGTGGAGGAGGCGTGCTTAATGTGGAACCTTCTTTAGTTGCAAAACTGCAGCAGGAAGGCACGGATTACTTACGTCCAGTACCTGTTAATAGCTATACAACAACTTTTATTATAGAAGCTGTAAGAGTACAAGACAAGATCAAGAAATAAGTTTAAACGGCGCGGTGCCCGAGTATTTAAGGGGGTTGCCTGCAGAGCTTCTATTCATTGGTGAAAATCCAATTCGCGCCTCCATTTTTTTGGGTATAAGAACTTAGTTAATATTTAGTTTTAATTTTTTAAAATGCACGGGTATCCCCTCTGTCTGATAAGCAGTAGAAAGGGTAGTAGGTCACACGTAGGTTCAATTCCTTCCCTGTGTACCAAATTTGACTTTGTTGAACTGTTTGCGTATATTAGTATCAAAAGGAGATACTATTTATGGCGGAGAGTTTGAAGGAAAAAATAATAAATCTTAGAGGCGTGGGAAAGTCATATCGAAAAATAGCTGTGCTTTTAAACTGTAGTACGGCTACAGTATCGTACCATTGTATAAATGAAAATTTGCAGGATATTGGACTACAGCCACATATTTCAATTACAGAGAATGATCGTGGCAGTATAAATGAATATTACAAAACACACACTTTGAAGGAAACAGCTCAGTACTACAAGGTTGGTATAACAAGTCTACGACAATTTTTAACAAATAAGAGACTTCTATTCTCCCCTGAGATAAAGAAAAAGAATAATTATTTGCATGTTAAATCTTCTAGGCAACGTAATAAAATACGGGCTATAGAGTATAAAGGCGGAAAATGCGAAATATGCTCTTATGATTCGTGCACAGCTGCTCTAGAATTTCACCATAAAGACCCGAGTATAAAAGATTTTGGAATCTCTACGAATAGTAACAAGGCATGGTCTAAAATAAAGATTGAGCTAGATAAATGCGTATTAGTGTGTGCGAACTGTCATAGAGAGATACACTTTAAAATGAATAAAACCGAAAAATTAAATGAGACAACATGAAACTCGATGAAAGATTGGGCGAAGATGGATTAGCAATAGGCGACATTCAAGAATCAACTGAATTTACAATTAACGTTCAGTCACAACCTGTAATTATTGATTCTTTGATAAACTTATACTCTGATCCTATAGGGTCTATCGTTAGAGAAATTACATCTAACTGTGTAGACGCCCATAAAGAAAAAGATTTGAAAGTAATTGGAAAAAGAGCGCTGGACACAGACGATAATCTTGAACACTTTTCTAAAAGAAATACTGTAGAAATTGAATACGTAGACAGAAATGAAATTACTGGAACAACTAGTGCTTTTATTTTTCGTGATCATGGTGTAGGGCTTTCAGAGGCACGCATCAAAGAGATCTTTACCGTATTTGGTAGTTCTACTAAACGAGGTGACAACGAAGAGATTGGGGGGTTTGGGTTGGGCAGTAAGAGCCCATTCGCATACACCGATACTTTTTTTGTACGAACAGTTCGTAATGAACAAGAATTTACGTATATGCTGTCTAGAGGAGCAACCCTTCCTACAATGGATAGAATAAACATACGCCCTTTAAAAAAACCTAATTTAACTGAAGTCGTTGTGCCAATCAAAGAACGTGGACATGCGAGAGACTTCGTATCGGCAATAAATAGACAATTAACATATTTTCCTGAACTGGTGTATATTAATGTTAATTCTGTAGGACATGTTTCTTCAGCAAGCATTGTATACGAAACCCCTGACTTTGTTTTAGATAAAAATTCAAATCAGGCAGGAATCTTAATCGGCGGTGTAGAATATCCTATAGATTCTAGCTTATTAGGAACTAGAATTCCTAATTGCGGTGTAAAGTATAAATTTGACGTGGGAGAGTTAGATTTAGTACCTAGCCGAGAGTCAATTCGATATACAGACGATACAAAAGCTAAAATCCTTAAAAAGATAGAAAAAGTAGATATTTTTGCAAAGGCAAAAATTATCGAGGAAGTTGAGAAGGAAACTAATTTTCTTAAGAAACTAGAAAAAACTTTAAAAGTAAATGATAGTTACTCTAGATACGGCGGTGATCTAGGTTCTTTTGATATGCTTTTACAGTTATCTGGGCACCGTGTTAAAATTCCTTTTGTATTCAAAGACTTAACAGTATCTGAACATAGACTGTCATATACTTGGATATTCACATGCTTTCAAACTACACATCTTAGATATATGTCTAGAATGATAAAACGAGACATTATTAACTATCCGACTGCTCTAGGAAATACAAACTCAGCGATCTATTTAAAGAATGACGCCGATATTCACACTAGAAAAAAAGATTTACATATTTTTAAAGTATTATTTCCAGGAACTACCTCTGGAATATATGCAATAAAAGAAATTCCATTTGATACAACTTCTTACGCAAAGAGAAATTCTGCCGACGATGTCTTAATTAAAGAGGTACAAGAGGAACAAAAACTTATTGTACGGTATATAAAGAAATATTTGGTTACTGGCAATTACGCAGATTTAGGCGAATTCTCAGAGAACACAGGTAAATCTGATGCATCTGCTACTAGAAAAGCAAACAACTCTGTATTCTTTCGAGAATGTGAAGGTAGGCGACACTGGAGTAGCTATGGTAACCGTGGAAAATCTGATTGGCTAAATAAAGAGGATAAAATTTTATCTCTAGACACGACAACTCTTATATATGGCATAGAAGAGGATAAAGATGCCTTAGAATTAGTAAAGCCTATGTTTCCTAAACATAGAACTATACGAATTGCTAAAACGGCAAAAAATTTGTTTGTTAACGCCAGAGATGTAAAAGATGTACTTGTTGCAACTAACCCAGAAATAACATCTATAGTTAACAAGGCTTATCTAAGAAGTGAACTGTCGAGTATAAATTTCCTTAATAATTTCAAAGATATTGACTTAGAGGTCTATAAAGCGTATATTGCATTAACAAGGATAGATGACGCCAACACCGCAGAGTTAATACATAGTGATCGAATTTCAGCGGTATTAAAGCATCTGGCAATTTCTGAAGATAGTCTTCTAGACAAAGCAATTGTTAAACAAGTCGAAGCGCTAAACAAGTATATCAAAGGTGTTAAACTTTTGTCGTATATTAATGGATACCACAGCGATTATACATATACCAGCGAATTTAAGAAAATTTTAAAAGAATATATTGCCTATACTGGGCAAAAATTAACTGTCTAATCAATGACAACAAAATGAACTATTTAGTTTTTAAAGAAGTACAAGACGGCGCGTATGTTATTGTCAATAACATACGAAGATACGTAAATAAAGATCACGCAAACTACACGCAGATTCATGATCTTGCTGTAGAATATAATGATACTAAAGACGTAGAAAGACGTGAAGCAATTCTAGATTCTATTGAAAATGCATTAGATACAAAAGTTTTAAGTACTTTTGCTAAAAATCCAGAATTTTCAATCGATACAGAAGGACGTCTGTACCTAATGGGAATTGATAAACCAATTCCTCAAAGGTTATCCGACTATATGCGTAAAGCTATGGAACAAGGAATAACATTAACACCGTATATTAACTTCTGGAAAAACCTTGTGTTAAATCCAGATCCTGCTTGTATCGGTGACTTATTTTCGTTCTTGGAACATAACGGACATCCTATCACTAAGAATGGATATTTTCTAGCTTACAAAGCTGTAGAGGTTAAAAGAAGATACGATAAAACTACAGGTAAAGAAGTTAAAACTATCGAATACGATGAAGAAACTGGTAATGAGGTAAAACAACCTTTTACACAAGAACTAGTGTACACATCTATTCACAAAGGTCCACACGGTGACGTTATTAAGGTTGGAGAGCCTGTAACTATGCCTAGAGCAGAATGCGATAATAATCCGCATCAAACCTGCTCACGTGGATTACATGTAGGAAGTATGGCGTATGTGAAAGACTTCGGACGTGGAGAAAACAGTGCAATCCTAGAAGTTTTAGTTAACCCTAGAAATGTAGTGGCAATTCCCGCAGACTATAATAACACTAAAATGAGAGTATGCGAGTACTATGTACTTTCTATCTCGAATGGTGAAAATTCCTCTGTGTATCTTGAGTCTGATTATATTAATTATGACAAACTTCAACTTGAAGCAGATATCAAAAAATTTGAACAAATAAAAGACGAAGCAATAGCCAAACTTGAAAAAGAGTTAGAGCAACGGAAAATTGCGGCGGGCTTAATTAAGATTTAATAAAATTCATTTATCTTGACAAAAGCCGCACTAGTCTTGCGGCTTTTTGTTTTTATACACTTTAGGTGACTCATGCAAAAATCGGTTCTAGTTTTGATAGATTTACAGGTATGCTTCGAAGCTGCTGTAGATGAAACGTATTTGAAAAAGTGTCTTTCTTATATTAAGACGGCGCAAAAAAATAATCAACTGATATTAGTTGTAACATATAAAGCATGGGGAAGTACTCCATCACACGTGCATACTAAAATAACAAAAGCACTAAAAGGTTACAAGAATATTAGTCATGTGCAGAAAGGTCAGAACGATGGTTCTAGAGAAATAGTTACTGCACTGCGAGCTGCAGGGTATGACTTGAAAAAGCGTACTATCTTAAATATCGGTGGCGTGAATACAAGTGCTTGTGTAGTAGACACCGTCTATGGACTTGCGCAGTATAAATATAAATTTGTGCTAAACGTGCATAGCAAAGCCTGTAATGATGATTGCACTGGCATGCTATCGACAGAGAAGGTACGAAGGTATTTTAGGGAGTTTACGCGTAGCAAGAAAGTAATTGTAAAATAAAATTTGTGGATCCAGTAGCTCAGAGGTAGAGCGGCCACGACGGTGAAGCGGTCGGAGGTTCGATTCCTTCCTGGGTCCATTTTTTATAGACTGTTAGCTCAGCCTGGTTCAGAGCGCTTGCCTTACAAGCAGGAGGTCAAAGGTTCAAATCCTTTACGGTCTACTAACTAAGTAAAAGGTTATATATGAAATTTAGTCCTAACGAATATTGGCATATTAATAATTATGGTATTGACAGCGCAATTAGGTACTATCAACAAGAACTAAAAGACCAGACCAAAGCTATTATGGAGAATCCCATGATAAAGCAAGAAAAAAAGAAAATAGAAAAAATAAGCATGATAGCCTCTCTTACCTTTAATACTGAAAAGCGAATCGAGCAATTAAAAACAATGACTCGAGAAAAATATTTAGAAGAATACCATGCTAAACGTAAAGTAGAGGACGAGAGCTGTGGTTTACTTTTTAATTAATACGCTGGGGAAGCATAAAGTAGTATAAGCGCGGGGCTTATATCCTCGAGACAGTGGGTGCAAGTCCTACGCCCAGTACAAACATAAAGAAGGAAAGATATGGTAGTTTGTTATATGCAGTTTCGGACAATGCCGTAAGAAAGTGGGCAAAGAGTTATGAACTTATATCATAAATACGGGATGTTCGACTAGAGGCCCATGTCGCTTGCCTGTCACGCAAGTGGGAAACCATCGCAGGTTCGAATCCTGTACATCCCGCAAATATACAGATAGTCTGTATATTTAACAGTAGCTGCTAGCTACTAATTTATTAACTTAATATTAGGTGTACAATTTGAATTTATTTGTTAGAAACATTACGCGTAGCGTAACTGAACAAGAACTTAAGAACTTGTTCGAAAAACATGGTGCAGTTAACTCCACCAAAATTATCACTGATCATGATACAAAAGTTTCGAAAGGCTACGGCTTTATCGAAATGCCTGATGTGGCTGAAGCCCAGGCTGCTATTGAAAACTTAAACGACTATGAGTTCCAGGGTCGCCCGCTTGGTGTAAACGAAGCACGCCCCAGAGAACCACGTTCTTACTAAGAGTACCGTTCAACAAACCTGGGGCAACCCAGGTTTTTTTTAAAACCTAGAAACAGACAACAGACATAAATATTAATCAATATATTTTATGACTGAGGTCGAAATTGTTCAACTTAAAGTTCACAACATTTTAGAAGGTTTTCTAGGACAACCAACAAAAACATCTATTGGCAAAATTAAAACAGAATGCGCCAACATAGTAAAAGAGCATCCAGCTATCCTAGCTCACGAACTTCATATTACAACTAGGTGGAAATCTTTTACGATACTGGAAAAATTTAAAGCTCTGGTCAAAGGCGAACTACGTTCATCCCAAAATCAGTTAAAAGTTAATTTGTACCTGTATCCAAAAAAAGAAATCAACAATATAGAATGTACCTCGAAATTATCGCAATAGCCGCGGTAACATTTGTAATAGATGTATTATGGGCAGTGTACATAAGCGAGATAGCAAAAAATAAACCTTTATCATCAGCTATTGCTGGAGGTTTTCTTTATACGCTAGGTGCCTTAGTTACAATTGCTTACGTTTCAAATCCTTGGATGATACTACCTGCTGTAATCGGTGGGTTTTTTGGGACGTATTTCACAGTAAAAATCAATAAAAAACAAAATGAACGGAAAAATAGCAAAGTTTCTTCGTAAACTTGCATATCCTGATGGATTTGAAAGAGTTACATATTATACAACTACCTCTGGTGGAGGCATAAAATGCTTGCATGAGCGTGGAAAGTTTCTTATGTTAAAACAAGAATACAAGCACGCTAAGAGGGGATACTAATGGCAAACAAAGATCTCACGCATATTGCATTTATCATAGATCGCTCGGGCTCCATGAATGATGTAGTTGAGTCTACTGTAAAAGGTTTTAACGAATTTATGATAGAACAGAGAGGTGCAGCTGGTGAAGCCTTAATGACTGTAGTCCTGTTCGATGATAGATACGAAATCCTACATGACATGGTGGATGTAAAACTTGTACCTGATATTGATGCTTCTTTAAACTTAGCTAGAGGAACAACTGCATTACGAGATGCAATTGGACGAACTATCCTTAAAGTTAAGGAACAGATTCAGAACTTAGATGAAGACGATAGACCTGCAAAGGTTTTGTTTATTATTACAACTGATGGACAAGACAATGCTAGTACCGACTTCGATACGGACAAGTTACAGGCAGCTCTTACTTTCCAACGTGATGTGGATAAATGGGAATTTTTATTCACAGGTGCAGACGAAGCATTAATAACTACCGCACAGTCCTATGGGATTGCCAGAGGTAATATTGCTTTTTACGATAATAGCACAAAAGGTGTTATGGATAATTACGGAACAATTAGCTGTGCTACAGCTATGTACCGCTCTGCAGTTTCTGGTCAAGACTCTTCAAATCTAATGGATGACGCAAAATCGTAAGTATTTTCGGAAATGGCAAGTTTTTGCTTGCCTTTTCTTTTTTAATGTCGTATATTTGTATTATACATTTAGGTGTCGCCTAGTTGGCCTATGGCACTCCGTTTGGGGCGGAGAATAACGTTAGTTCGAATCTAACCACCTGAACAATACATTGCGGGTTCCCATTAGAGGCCTAGATGGCGGGGCTCATAACCCCAGGGATCACAAGTCCATCACGAGTTCGAATCTCGTACCCGCTACAAAATTTCAACGCACGATTAACTCAGCGGTCTAGAGTGGCGATCTCTAAAATCGTTGTCATCGGTTCGAATCCGATATTGTGCACAAACAAACACTAAATATGGAACAAACTATGAAATAGGTATACACAAGGGGTCCTTAAATTTTTCTTTTTGAAATTTATTTATAACATAAACTAACAAAAAGGAGAAATTAAAATGAACCCTAAAATGATCGAGTTAAAAGAACGCATTAAATTGAATGCGGAGTATAGAAAATACAACAGACTAGCAGGTCATAAAAATGCAAGTGACGAACATAAAGCAAAGTTCACAGAGTTAAGAGAACAATTATTTACAAAAAGTCAGTATGGTTATTGGAGTTCTAATGCTAATTACTTCAGTGCTACAAGATTATACCACATTGCTTATAGTATGCTAAAAGGTCGAACCTACGAACAAATTGAGAATAAGGTAAAGCCTGGCAATGAACTGACCTCTTATGATTGGAAAGACATAGATAAAATAAAGGACAGCGTAAATGAATAAAATGTATGTAATAACACGGAAAGACCTGGGAGCCATTTATAAAATGGTACAGGGAGCGCATGCATTAGCACAATATTTATTAACACAGCATTAGTTAGGACAGCTGTGGGGTAATGAATATCTTATTTTTCTAGAAGTACAGGACAAAGAAGGACTGACTAAACTGGCTGAGAAATTATCAATACAAGATATCAAGTTCAGTTTATTTTATGAACCTGATATAGAAGAGGTAACCGCTTTAGCTTGTTATTGTGAAGAAAAGCAGTTCAAAAATTATAAGGTAGCTACATAAGCTACCTTTTTTTATAATATACATCATACTCAGAATCTTTAATGTCTCATAAATTAACTTTGGAAGAATTTATTAATAGAGCAAATATACTACATGAAGGTTTATATGATTACTCCAAAGCAATATATATAAATAATAGGACTAAAGTAGAAATTATATGTCCTACACATGGAGCATTTTATCAAACCCCAAACCATCATTTACAGGGGCACGCCTGTAAAGAGTGCGGTTGGCTAAAAATAGGAGCAAACTTTGTTAGTAACTTACGAGAATTCTTAAGGAAAGCAGAAAAAAGGCACGACAACTTTTATGAGTATACAAAAAGTGTGTATGTGAATGACCATACCTCTCTTATTATTACGTGTCCCACACATGGGGACTTTAAGCAGACACCTAATATGCATCTGCAAGGGCATGGTTGTAGAAAATGTGGTTTTGAAAAAGTTGCACAGTCGACCAGATGGACTACAGAGGAGTTTACACAAAAGGCTATAAAACAACATGGAGACCTGTATGATTACTCTATGGTTAACTATGTTAATTCAATAACTAATATAATGATAATATGTAAGAAGCATGGACCATTTTCTCAACAACCGCATGCTCATACAATAGGGGTTGGTTGCCCAGTCTGTAGTTATAGCAAAGCTGAAAAAGAATTATTGAAATACTTCGTAGATAGCCATATAAACAATAAACAACAGTATAGTTTTAAAAACTTAGTTGGCCTTAACGGCGGGAGTCTAAAGTTTGATTTTGCCCTGTGCGACAAAGAAGATAATATACTATTTTTATTAGAGTATCAAGGACAACAACACTATAGATTAACTGGCTGGATGATGAACCAAGAAGAATTTGAAACTTTACAAAAACATGATAAGTTAAAATATGAGTACTGTAAAAATAATAACATTCCATTGGAATATATTTCCTATAAAGACAATGCTGTTGAAATGTTTAAATCAATTTATAAAAAATACGAGAGGTTAGAATGGCAATGATTTTTTACACACAGTGCAAATTAAAACGTGGAACCTCTTGGATGGTTTCAATCATACCAGATCGCTACGCAGTTAAAGGTAAAATTTTAAAGTTGAAAGACGCTGAGGGTAATTGGGAAGATGGCTGGGAAGTTATGGATACGTATACTAAATTCCCTGAAGATGTTGCACTTCACAATGAAATGTTGTGGAGACACCACAGAGAAGCAACAGACATTTAAAAAAAATGGGCCAGTAGCTCAATTGGGAGAGCACCTGATTTGCAATCAGGACGTTGTGAGTTCAAGCCTCACCTGTGTCCACAAATATTATGATCTGCTCTCATCGTTCAATTGGATAGGACATTTGGCTACGAACCAAAAGATTTGAAGGTTCGACCCCTTCTGAGAGTACTTGTTAAACAATAAAAAAGGAAAACAAATGATTACATTCTTAATTGCAATTGCATGTTTAATAATAATTGAACTGCTTGCCTATAACTCGAAGTTCTGGGGTATTTTTGTTGTGTTGGTTGGGTTTACTGCTTATATGTGGACATTAACAAATTTATGGGTATTATTTATAGCAAACTTACAATTTATAATTGTTAGCCTGTTTGCCTATTTAATACTTGGAGCAATTTTTAGTGTGTTCAGATTTTATCGGTATGCAGCTAAATTTTACAAAGAAAACCCCAAAGAAGATAAAATATACGACCGAGGTAATTTAATTACGGGTTGGATCTCTTGGTGGCCTTTTGTATTAATAGCTGATTTATTACATGATCCGATTGAAGCCCTGTATGAGTACTTATCAACAGTGTATGATAAGATTGAAGAAAATGCTAGAATAAAAAACAAATTAAAATAAGGAACCTATTTTGAAATATAAAAGTGATATTCTTAGTAACACTGGTAACTTCCGCATCATGACGGAGTTGGAACTTATAGAAAAGCTTGGTAAACAATGGAACGCTAACATAGATGTTTCTGGGAACCATGATGGTGGCATGAATTATCTTTTCGGTCGCAACCTATCTACACTAAAAATACGAGATTCCCATCGTGGGTTTTCAGTCTGTAATGATAAGACTAGTGACTGGCAGTGGGAAATAAGCCTAGACGTGGTAGTTGAGGATACATTTAGTTTAATAGGTTACAAAAATTACTCTAGTATTTTATCGTGATACGAGCAACAAAAAATCAACTGGAGAACCTAAATAATTCCCATCAAGACCTCGAAAACTGTAAGAGAGTTCTATGTGTATGTAGTGCGGGCATGCTACGTTCTGCCTCAATGGCAATTGTATTTGCACAGAATTTTGGATATAACACACGGTCAGCGGGAACTGAAGACTATGCCTTAATTCCTGTAACGGAAGCGCTAGTACGATGGGCAGATATTATTGTTTGTGCCGAACCCCTACATAGACAACGAATATTATCAGACATATCGTATGACGAAGTTCTTGGAGAAGCTGTAGTATTTTTTGAGGAAACAGAACGTAAAATAATAGTACTAAACCTTCCAGACGATTTTGGTTACATGGATCAAACCTTAGTAAGACTAATATCTGAAAGATACAAAGCAACAATGAAATAAAATATGCGTCGATGGCAGACAGGGATGCAGCAGTCTCCAAAACTGTGGTCGAAAGACTGATGAAGATTCGAATCCTTCTCGGCGCGCGGATAATTTAAAAACTAAAAAAGGAAATAGTATGTCAAAGATAGCATACATTCTAGATAATAAAGAAAACTTTCGGTTTAAAACAGAGCAGGAATTTAAGGAAGACTACGGACCATCCTGGAGAAAGGCTCTTCCTGCTACTTGGCCCACTACTATGGATTATTTATTTAGCCAAGAACTTAATACGTTCCGTACGGACAACGCAGGAACGGAGTCTTTTTGGATAACTGATCATATGCAGGGCGGGAATCGTTCTTGGAAAATAAATGTAGAGATGCTTCTCGAAAAGGGTGTATTTAGAACCGTAGACATTTCTTTACGCGGTGCTCCAGTTATAGATACAACAAAGTTAACAGGTTATCGTGATTATTCATCAATATTAAAATTATGACTATAGAAGAAGTAAGAGCAAACCCAAACAAATTTAGATTTAAGACAGAAGCTGAATTTATAACGGAGTTTGGCACAGACTGGAAAGACAGAGTACCATATAAGTGGAACTCAGATGGCGATATGGATTACCTGTTAGGAAAATCTTATTCCGAGGTATCTACAACAGGGTGGCTTATTAGTACTGATATGCTTATCCAAATAGGCACAAATCCCGAAGTATTAGCAGACTATAGAACCTATGGAAATATTTTACATTAATGAAAAAATTTAAACCCAGACCTGTAGGCTACCAAGAATATTGGACTGCCAAAGGCGAGTATGGTCTAGAACGGCTTCGCCGATATAAAAAACGTCTAGACAAACGTAAACTAAAAGGTGGATGCCCTCGATGCCATCGTAACCCAAAAGAAGATCCTCATACGTGCCCATATGCTGAGGATATGCGGGGCGACCATGTAACTTTGTGCAGATGCTGTTATGACTGTAGGCATGAGTGTGCAATGGATATCTGATTTTAATTGTGGAGGTAGCTCAGTGGTAGAGCACTTAGTCGGAGAGTTCGATTCTTCCCCTCCATACTTAATTTTTTTGGGTATAAGAATGATAGTAAATTTTAGATTAATTATAAAGGAGTACATTATGCTAGACTGCTCTGGTGGGCTAGATAAGGATCTCGTAAAACGTGGCCCGCTTCGTTTTAAAACAGCGGCGGAGTTCGAACAGGACTATGGGTCTACCTGGAGACAGGACGTGCCAGGTCCATATTGTTGGGTATGTAGTATGGATAGCTTGCTGGGAAAACATTTAAGCGTATTTGGAGTTACAGATTTAGGAGATAGCTATGGAGTAGCAGGTTGGAATATCTCTGAAAGCATGCTTACTCGCACCGAAATACACCCAGCACAGGTAGAGTCTTTGCCAAATTACAAAGATTACTCCACAATTTTAAAATAAATGGAACAAGTAATATGATTAAATTTAAAGACATCTTAGAACATCCAGAACTATATAGATTCAAAACTCAAGAGGAACTAATAGCTGAGTATGGTGTTCACCACTGGCGCAGCTCCGTACTGGGCCAATGGATAGAGGATATGGATTACTTACTCGGTCAGCAAGTCTCGGAACATCTCATAAAAAGTAGTGGACCTAGCGATGTTCAGATAGACCGTACTTGGAACTCAGGAATAGAAGCATTTACACTAAACACATCATCTCTATTAAACTATAGAGATTATTCAACAATCCTAAAATAAGGAAACACAAAACATGGCTCAACAAGATCAAGACCTCACAGATTCCATCGTCGAATTACTTCATGGTAAACCTATCGACGCTGCTAAACCTCTCTTCGACCAAATTTTCACCGCTCTCCCTCGAGACAAAAAAGGCTTTACCAAAACTATCGTTAAGAAAAGCCTGGTAAGAAAATTTAAAGAAGTGTGGGAAAAAGCCGAAGTGGCAAAAGAAAAATCGGAAGAATCCGTTATTAATTTCTTTGTCGATCCGCAAAACTTTGACGTATCTAAAGTTGTCGTTGCACAAACAGAAGTACTTCGTGCTAACGAAATCCAAAGTATAGTTGAAAAACTATACGAGACTTACTTCGGTGAAAAACTGAACGGTTAATAGCTCTATTTTTTTTTACAGGGCTGGTTGATCCAGCCCAATTTTTATGCAAGTATCGAATAGCGGCAATTTCCGCTGCCTGTAGAGCAGCCGTCTAATAAACTTCGGTGGTTCGAGTCCATCTACTTGCACTTATCCTCGCTCCAGAACACGAACCTTCGGTTCGAAGACTTTACAGAGATCGCTGTTCGACAGGTGATGCTGAAATAATCCCCGATGATATTGGGTGTAAATATTAAACTGCATCATTCTAGGCTGTAACCTAGACGAGGATTTTATTTTTTTTATGTACCATGCATGCCTTGGTAAATCTCTGAGGATTGGGTGCACGTTGCTGTAACACAGGCGATTGTTAACTGCTAGCGAGTTAACTTGTAAAGTGTTATATGGTGCATAGAGTTTTTATGTATCATGCAGGACCTATGCAAAGTAGGTACGGGCATTTGGACGCTGTAACATAAACCGAGTGGTTTTTTTCATAGACGTATTCTATTGAATTACACACCTAAGGGTTGTTATATGATACATATATTTTTGGGTGGCGAAGACGTGTCTTTGATCGGGCTATGTTAGTAGTCATCCAGGGTGAAAAGCAGCCCGAGCCGCTAGTTGATCTCTAGTAGACAGGGCAGCCCAGTAACCCAAATTTTTTTAATAAACAAAGGTACATCATGAAAACAGTAAAAAGTATGAAAACTGAAGAAGTAATAAGAGTAACCGATGAAGAAGCTAATAAATTAGTTTCAGCAAAAACACATCAATATGTTTCAAAGTCTGAGTATAAAAAGTTAAAAAAAGGTTAAGTATGTATGTAAGTCAGTCTGGTAAGATAATAAACGAAGAACTTACAGATGAACTTCTTAGTTTATTCGAGGTAAGAAATATGTTTTATAGAGAACCTCTAGTCGGAGTACAACAGATGATTGACTTTGCGGAAATGCAAAAGGACACAATGAGAGATGCTATAAAACAAAAGTTTGAAGAAACGCTGTTCATACACAAATATCCTGAAGAGAAGTTGTTAAAAATATATGACACAACTCGCTGGGAACTTTATCAATACTATAAAACCAGTTTTTAATAATGCTAAGATACTTACGAGCACTTTTTTACGCGCTTCGTCCTAAACATAGAAAACTACGAGAAATGTACTACGATGATTTGGCATACACCATTACATACCTACAACAGGTAACTGCTGGAGAAGTCATTAATTATGGTAATATATTTAAAACTGTTTGCAACATCACAACGGTAGTTAGACTAAAAAATCTTACGATTTATAAGTTGTCTATCTATAAACATTGGGATTTTCAAAAAGAATTCTTACCAACAGATATCGCATGGATGGCTGTTGACGGGAATCACCATCTAAAACTATTATCATTTGATAAAGATTTATTTTACCATATGCTTATCAGTGAGATGAATACGCATGCATTTATTGAAAAACATTCTACCACAAATCCTGAAATACACAATGCAACAAAAGAAAATCAGCAAGAATTATTTAGTAGCTATATATGAAAATAATTACCCCAATCCTGGGGGAATAGCTACGCTCGTCGGTATATATCCAACTCACCCTGAAGCTGCTTTTATAAGCAAAGCTGTCAAGGATAGAAATAAGTTACCATTCTTTCCTATAATTGAACCAACCGATTACCCTCCAACAACCATGTCGGTCGCAAACCATTTGGAGAGAATGCGTGAAGACAGAAAAGATCGTACTCCAAAAGATTGATCATAGAAAAGTACGTATACCTAAAACAGGAATAAAAGTTAATAAGCAGATTGACACAATGTTTTGGAATATATGGGTACAGTTCGGTATCAAGCGCAACGTAGTTGGAATACCTAGGAGTATGGTAAAGGAATATGAATGGACCTCTATCGCAAGAACAGAGTTTTATGCTGTACCATTTCATAAAAAACTACTTAAACTTTTAGAAAAAAGAAAACTTCGTACAAGTTGGATCATAGATTGTGAGCCACTTGAAACTAACAACATAAAACAAAAATAACTAATGAAAACAACAAAAGTATTCTATCCAAAATCAGAATGGGTATACGGCTCTTTTAAAAAGAATAAGGCTATGCGCGGTTCTGAACAAAATGCAAATCTATCCAACATTGGAAGTAAGATCAGCATGTTAATAGATGACAAAAGTACACGGTACTCCTGAAGAACGGAGATGCTTGGTAAACGTTTATCAGATTACTTACTCAGATTTACATATCAATGTTGTATTTAGAAAAGTAACTCCTTTAAAACATAAACTATGGATTCGTCAATGGCTAATCGCAAATAATTTTAGCTTTAGAGATAAACCATATGTATGGAAAGAGGGAGTTTCTACTTCTACAAAACAAATTGGTTTGGGTCCTTGGTCAAAAAAACCTTGGGCAAATGGAAAGAATGCACATAGCACTAAAGCAACTTGGAATCAAAAATAAAAAATGATCGGGAAGGTTAGATGGTTTAACCCTGCATGGGGGTATGGTTTTATTACGTCTGGAAAGACTGATTACTTCGTGTTCTATAAAGCAATTAAAATGAAAGGTTTTCGGAAGCTGGAGCCTGGCCAGAAAGTTTCATTTAAAATTAAAGTATATCAAGGACATAAACAAGCTAATCAAGTTAAACAGTACAAATGATAAAAAATCAAGAGATCACTATTGAAGAATTAACACTTCCTCAAAAAAAAGTAGATTCCGCACCCATTCCTTTTTTACAGCTTACTGAAGATATAGACATAAAAAATAGGAAGATATACGTTACAAATATTGACGTGTATACTCCTGCATTTATTCAACAAAGAGCAGATGTGATATATCAAATGTCTGGAGACGATACTACACCACTCACGCTATCAATTAGCAGCTTTGGTGGAGATGCATATGCAATGTTCGGAATAGTTGATGTTATGAAACTACTTCCCAGCAAAGTAAATACTCTCGGAGTGGGAACTGCACAATCTGCAGCGGCCACTCTTTTAGTCGCGGGCACAGGACAGAGAACTATCACAGAGAATACTTTTGTGATGATTCATCAAATTAGCACCTGGTTAGGTGGACAGGCTGATGATATCGCAGTCGAGGCAAAGCATACTAAGGAGTTACAGACAAAACTGTATAAACTTCTAGCAAGCAAATCTAAAAAACCTGCAGATTTCTGGAAAAAACAAACGAAATCTAATTTATACTTACCAGCAGAAAAATGCTTAGAGTATGGTTTAGTAGATGTTGTCATTTAAGATGATTGGGAGAGGGAAACCTCTCCCATCTTATTAATATTTAGTGGAGGCAAAAATGTATTGGGGAAAGAAGAGAAAGTATTAATAGCAAACGATGACTTCAAGGTTGTCGTAGTTGATTGTGGTGGTTTGGATGCGCATGTTGTAGAGAGTGGTTTTATATTCATTATAAAGCAAGGTAAAGCAGAAATAGCTATTGAGCCAAATGCTGACAGAAAGAAAATACTTTGTAAAATATACGAACAAAACGGCTCTAGCAAGAATTTTGAATTTACAGCTACGCAATTCAAACAGATATTATCTTCCAACACAACAAAGCGGGCTATAAAATCCGAGGAGGAAGAGATTCATGAAAAAGCAGCAAAAGGAAAAACTGAGCGAGAATCAGCAGAAATTACTGATCCTAGCCAACCTATTAAAAGACGTAGATCAAGCATTAAAACCAAAAAGACCCGTAAGTCTTCTAAAAAAGGTAAGTAACTTGGTTGAGACCGTACTAACAAAACATAACGTAGCTATTACAGATGAAATTAAAATTGAAATCGAAGATGCCTTCGAGAAAGAAATGTTAAAATAATGATTTTATACACGCATTACTCCCTGGACCTAGATGCTGCATCAACTCTGGCACTAGCCTTTATGGTAACAGGTGCACTTAGAGTAAAATATATAAGTGCAGACATCACAAAAAAAGAATTTACTAGTCTGCATTACATTGAAGAAGATTTTTTAATGTTAGACATAGACTGCGAAGGTTTAGGGATTAAAGGCAAGAAAATAGTAAAGGATGGACAAACATACATCCTATCTGCATTTAGTTCTTATCTAGCATTACAAACTGAAGACTACAAAGAAGCCTTCAAAGATCTTGCGTTATTTATAGACCAAGTTGATTCTGGAAATAAACTTCCAGCTGCAAGTCTATATGGTAATTGGCTAACTATATTTTTAGCCATAAAGCGAAAAATTAGTACTGATCCTGAAGTTCTTGAAGCGTGGTTTGTTATACTAGAAGGACACTACAAAAATTATGTAGCTATGTTTGTTGCTCAAGAAGAAGCTGAGCAGGCTGTTTGGAGATATAGAAATATTGCATACATAAAGAATCCAAAGGAACACTCTACTATTAAGTTTTTAATGAAGAAGGGTGCAGATTTTGTAATCTATGAAGATGGTAATAACATGGGCATAGTAATCAGTGATACTGTAGCAAGAGCAGTTGCGCCAGAGTTAGGAAGAGCCTTACCTGGATGGTTTGTACATGCTTCTGGATTTTTAGTGGCATGGGGTACAAAGAAAGCACAGAAGGAAGTACCTTCTGGGTTTAAGTTAAAAGAGATCGCAGACATAATCAATGGAGTTTACAATGAATAAATTAATTAACGAACTAGAGGAACGCCTTACTGATCAAGCTTCGGCAAAGATAGTACAGGAACGTTTTCATTTTGATGATCTAGGCATTAAGAAATTGCTGGATAACATGGTAAATGCACAAAACAAAGAAGTGTTTGATGATAACAAAGAACTATTAATATTAGATCTAGAATTGCTTGCTGAACCCTTGTAGGTTTTTGGAGAGGGAAACCTCTCCCTATTTTTACCTTAGATTTGGAGACTTAAAAATATGTGTAGCAGATTCTAGATCACGGGTTAACTTATAGTCAATCTCTGCGGCTCTAGAAAGACCAGCTTTTACTTCCTGTGTGAACGTAGTTTTTTTCGGGGGTTTAATTGTAGTGTGAACGGTGTTTTCTTTTTTTATCTTAAAATTTTGTTCAAGTACTTTTACAAGTGTGAAGTTGTTCATACGAATATACTCTGTAAGATCTTCCTCTAGTACTACTGTGATAAACATCTGCGGCTTATCTGGCATACTGCTAGTTTTGGAACCATACGCATCCCATACAATATCAATATACCCTTCCAGTAATGGCGTAGCTGTGTATGACCATTTAGAATCTGGAGTGTGTTTTAGTGCGGTACACTTAGCAGTATCTTCTAGTTTGGTAAGCTTTCCATCAAGTGCTTCTGCATTATATTCGTGTTGTCTGGAGACAACTGTTAGTAAATTGTTTTCCCTGAATAGCATTTTAATTCCTTAGGTATTTCACAAAATCAATGTCCAATAAAATTAGAGAATCTATTTTTTCCACTGCTTCTGGACTAAGCTGGTGCGCAAATTTAGCCCTTCCGCCCATCCACCAACTTTTAAAATTAGGGAAGTTTAAACCGCTAACTTTCATATTAGCCTTGTTTACTGCATACCAATCTGCAACACTTTCTAGTTCACTGTCTACGGACTTATTAAAACCATGATGACCAGGTTCGTCCAAAAAATGTTGAACCCTTGAGGCTTTGTAATCCAAGTAAATTGGTCTTTCATTACTACCAGAAATGCCCTGTGACCCATAAAAATAATCACGGTGTGCATCCCACGTACCTGGTCTCATCTTAGACCAATCGTGGGCTATAATTGTAGTCGCGGGTAAATTTAGTTTTATACCTGCTTCTGCTACGCCAAGTTTATGCTTAAGCAGGTAATTCGCATAATGTAAATCTTGTATGCGACGGTCGAAAAAAGAGTCTTCTGCTATCTTAAACATTAAAATAACCCACTAAAGAATGATTTAATTTTATCTATGATACCTTCGGATTGCAAAGGAAATTGTGCAACAGGTACGTATCTACCTTGTTCAATTTTGTATAAAACTACTGAACGAACTTCAACTTCAACAGGAGCGCCGCTAGGAACAAAATCACTGCCGACTGTCATATGTGGTTTGTATTCTGTAAATGCAGAAGCAGTTCCAATACTACTCATTACTTTATCGTAAAGAGCAAGAGCACGTTCATTTGTTTTAAAACTTAAGTGCGGCGCATGTCCATTAAATGAAGAGTACCCAGAGGACTGTAAACTGAACTCTGTTGTACCTTTTGTCAGCTCATATAGCTTTAATTTAATACTCTCTATTTCAGACTCGGTTTTGTTTCCTAAGAAAGAAACTGTAATATGTAACTCTCTAGGATCTCTAAAACTAGGTACTGCCTCAGTCGCTTGGCTACTAGGTACTATTGCTATAAAATACGTATTAGACTCTTCTGCTCGTTTTACCATAGGCCAATAAACTTCCTTACGAACATTAGGATATACAGGAGGACGATCTCTCCACTCAGCCGCAAGCATGTCTATAGCCTGTGATGTAGGTATATTTTTTATGTGCTTATACACAGGTTCTTCCCCACCAAAATTCTTAATCGTGGGTACTTGAGTAGAAGAAATCTCTTTGTGGTCAAGTATGTATTCTGCTAATTTGAACATTAGAATTTTACCTCGTCTTTCACAATATGCCCGCCAACTGCGCCTAATATCGGATTACCTAAAAAGGCACCACCTAGGTAAGTTCCAAACGCAGGAGTTAGTATTGAGCTGTCTAGATCATTTTCCTTTAGATATTTACCTGCTCTCCTTGATGCCGCATATTCCCTAATCAAATAAAATGGAGGAATACTTGTTCCTATATTATATAAAAATGGGTGTTTTTTTGAAGCATAGTCTGCTGAATGTCCAAACTCATGTGCGGCAATAGCAGGTATGTTTGAACGCAGCACTACACTATTAGTTGCTGGATTGTAATGATCTCCACCAGATATTTTTGAGCTTAGAATTTCCATAGCGTTAAAAGGAGCAAACAGTGTACGAGCTACAGGATGTTTAAAAATTATTCCTTTTCCTTCCAGACCGCGTCTTAGTTCTGCGAACATAGGTGAATGACCTACATATACCTTAACATTGTCGTGTTTTGAAGATAAATCATGTATAACTTCTAAAGTTTTTTTATCGAAATCTTTCGAGGAACGAACACTAACTTCTTTATCCCACAGTACTAACTTTCCTGCCCATCTATTTGGAATGGATACAGTTTTTTCTATAAGATTTGGTTCCTTAACTACCACCATTTCTTCTGCTAATTTCGTAAAAAATTTTCCCATTATTTTAGAACTCCGTCACGTTATTTGTTGCCCTACCAAGAGGTCTCATTTGCTTGTCGTAGTTGACGTCGACAAATCCACCAGGAAAATCCTGCATCGGAGTATTATACTGAAGCATGGGTGCTAACTTTGCAATATTTAATTTCTTCTTCATGCTAAAGCCAGCATACGCCTGTTCTAGCAGAGCTAGTTGTTCTGGAGATACGTAGTTTGCTGATTCTGAATTCTGCACAGTCTCTTTAGGGGCAAGCATTGCAAACTCTTGTTCTTTCTGTTTAGCTTGTATTTGTGCTTTGATTTGTTCTTCTTGTAAAGCTAATTGCGCGCGTTGTGCTGTTAAAGCATCCGCAGGTTTGTAATATTTTTGTGCTAATATCTTTTCAAGATTTTTTGCAATTTGAGCTTGCATGTTGGCTTGATATTGCTGTTGTTGATAGACTCCTTGCATAACTTGCGCACTCGGAGGAGCAGGCATCCCAGACGCCTTGGTCGCAACTGCAACAGTTTGTTGGGCTTGTTGGTCCGCAACCATTGCTTGCTCTTTTTCGTTTAAAATTCGTTGAATGGTTTTTACCATTGCGGGCTTTCCCATTAGTTATCTCCTTATAAATCTATTGATTCTATTTTAGTATCTGGCAGGGGACTAAAGAACTTACCTGTATATTTTTTAAGGCCGCGTCCTTCATACATCAGTCTTTTACTTCCATCACTTTTACCTATGAAAGTTTTGCCTACGTTCTTTTTTTAATGTTGTTAAGTGCATACCACATTTTATCTGTGAATGGTACTACACTTCCTTCTGCATATTTGTCAAACACAAATTCAGCTTTCTTGAAAAATTCCATTTGTTGCAACCTCTTATTGGCCTTAGTCTCTGTATCGTACGGTCCGCCCATATGTTTGCCTTTCTCAGAGTATACATGCCAACCATCTTCTAGCTTCTTTTTCATACTATAATATAGTAATTATATCAATAAATATCAAGTTAAACTGGGTATAAGAATATTAGTAACTTTAACATTTTTTAACCAATTTAGAGGACAATATGTTCAATTTAGGAATTAAAGTAGAAAATGGCTATGAAGGGGTAGTAAAGAATCTCTTCGTACAGCACAGTTTTTCACTGAAAGACATAAGCAAGCATGAAGTATTTCAGGCTGTTTTTGATATCCTAGTTGGTGCCAAAAAAGCTAGGATTGGACCAAGACCTAATGCTTTCCACTCTGGAGCACTTATTGCTGTAATAACAAGTAGTATTGAGAATGGAGATCCTATACAACTGTTAGTACCATGGGGAAGTAAGAAACCTGTTCCTGGTACTGAGCTAGACCTTGCAGAAGTTTTTGCTATACAGGGATTAATAGAACTCAATGAACAAGTTAAAGCTGTGTATCCTCCAGGAGTCCATTTTACGTTCAGAGTAGAAGACTACTCTGGGTACATAGCGTTTAAAAGACTAGTGCAGGTTGAGACAGATACTACGTTGTATACGGCCTCATTGCGTAAGTTGATACAACTTATGGAAGCACCTATAACTACAAACCTTGAATCAGAAGCGGCTGAAAGTATTTTGTACAGCTTTGACAACATATTTGAGGTAGTAAAGCCTATTATGAAAAGCGTACTAGATGGTATAACTCCCATAGACCGTTTGTATGAACACGGCTGGAAAGGAAATATTCCAACGGAACAACGGGAGTATTACATAAATGCTTACCGAAGGTTATACCCCGACGCTGATGCAGATGAATACAATGATCTGTTAGCTGATTATTTAACTATGGCTTTGGCGCGAGCAAGATCTGGGCTAACCCTTGCACCAAAGACGAATCATATAAAACTGTCTTTTGTGCAACCGATACCAGGAGCAGATTGGGTAACAGCTTTATATCGTAGAACTGTTGCAGATACAATGTGTCGTACGCATATTCCAGCCTGGAGAGCCTATGCAAGCATTCATATTAACAAAGGGGACACTGAGTTAAAACTTCGAAACTGTAGGGAAGAAGGACAAGAAGCTGAGCTAACATTGACTGGAAAAGAGCAGCAGTTAGTTTTACATACAGTAGTAGTAGACGAGTAGTACTGGAAAAGAAGGGCCCCTGCCTTCTTTTTATACTATTTTTTACCCTCTTCTTTTAATAGATTTAAAAACAGTCCATTAATTTTCTCTTTATTTTTGCTAACATTGTACAAATACTCATCTGCGGTAACTCTGTTAGACCTAGCGGTGGTTATACCAACTTCACTCAAAAGTGTAGGCTCATCTGGGAATTTACTTAAATACTTGTAAACTTCCACATTTCGATCTTTTTTAGGTAAAGCAGAGTGAGACTTATATCTAATGGCGCGCCCTATGACTTGGTCTAATTTTGGGTTATTCCAGTGTGGCTCTAAAATGTGAACGGCTATGGTATTTTTCAGGTCTAGACCTTCCCCACCAGACGAGGATACTAATAGAGCTTTTAATTTTCCTGAATTATAGTCATTTACTAGTGCTTGCTTTTTTGTACTATCTAATTCACCAGTATATAATCCATATGGTATGCCTTCTTTGTCCATTGCGTCCGCAATTGGGTACACCCCGCTTTCTAAGTAATTAGAATATATCAGGGAAGGACCTTTTGTTTTTCGTACAGCGTCCATGACTTTTTGTACCTTGGGAGTTGCATCGACCCTGCCAAATCTAGTATTAGTATTACTTATCTGCCTAGTGGCTGATAGAAAAGCATTAAGTTTATTTGCCTCGGTACCTGTAAGAGGTCCCAACGTGGTTAATTTTCTGCGTAGATTTATTGGTAACTTCTGTTCATAGAAATTATATGAATTTACTTGGTCAGGAGTCATGTTTACGGTTACACTCGTTTCATTAACGACTGGGTAGTCTCCAAGGTTTTCACTAGCATCCTTATAGTCTACTAATCCTGCAATTTGTTGCTGTAAAAACTTTTTATTTTTTAAAGAAACCACATGTTTAGGTTTTGCATTTTCAAATATGCGTGCGTAAGCTGTTGGATAGTCAGTGTAACTGTTAATAAACATTTTATTAAAGGTCTTGGCATCTGTAGGTAATCGCTCTTCACCGCTTGCAATATTTACTAACGACGCCAGTTCACTGGGTTTATCTTGAATAGGTGTTCCTGTCAGTAAAACTCTTTTTCCAAAGGATCTAGAAACAGCATTTAACTTTTTTGCACGTGAAGTGTCTGGATTTCTCAGTTTGTGCGCTTCATCGAGTATAAGCATATCATGGAACTTAGACTTTGGATCTCTTATATATTTATCGTATGATCTAACGTCGAAGTTATTCGAATCAGATCTAGACCCCTTTACTTCTTTACTAAAGTTTTCTTGCAAGGAAGCAGGAGTTATTACTGTAGCGTTAAGACCTAATTCATTAGCAGCATTGATAGCTCCATAAGTTTTACCACTACCAAGCCCCCAATATAAAATTTGGCCGTTCTGTTTTTCAAGCTTCTTAGCAATACGTTTTTGGTGGTCTTTTGGTTTCATATTTTATATATTATGGTATAAGAATATTAATATAAGGAGAATTAAAATGAGATTTTTGAGAATTATTCAAATTCACTTGATGATGATCTTTGGTCGTAGAGATCATAGAAAAATTATTGAAAAGTAACAAGAACCTCTCTTGTTATTTTTTACCTAAAAATTCCAACCATTCAGGCTTTTTAGCAATTCCTTTATCTACAAGCCATCTACCTATTTTATCTGCTTTATCTTTATCCCAATCAGTATAACCTGTAGGAGGTTTGTAAGAGTCGTGCTGTAGGATCTGTCCAAAATTTGCGCGGTACCCAGGAGACACCTGCACTTCAGTTTCAACACCATGCAGTTTCCCAGAAATATTCGCACCGACATATCCAGGTTTGTTCATACGTTTAACTCGAAACCCTTCTCCCCCTCCTTGTTTGAATATATTCTCTAAGTGTTCAATGTATTGTTGAGGTTTTCGTGAGTATATCTGCATACCAAGCAAATCTCCTATCTGCTTATTTTTAGTAAGGTTAGCTTGTATTGAGTCTGGAGATTTAATTCTGGCTCTAAATGGGTTAACTGCACTCTTAACTTGCTCAAATACTTGTTTGGCTTTAGTGCGATCTTCAAACATTATCCCAGGTTTAATTTTTACTTTTTCTGTACCAATTAATACCTCTTTTCCAGCTTTTGCAATACTTCGAAAGAGTCTATACGACCCTTCTTTTATAAAGTATTTTCCCATTATAAGTTTGCTCCAATGTCATGATCTTTTTTAATAATCCCTTTTACAGTTGGCGTGAAATTGAACTTACCTTTAAATTTTTTTAATCCATGTCCTTCATACATCAGTGTTAACATTGGGTTATCTTCTCCTAACTGTATAAATTTTCCTGCATCGACCGCATCATTGTGTATTTTAGTAATTTTTTTAATATAGCTCTCACCGACATGGTATTGTTGGTCCGTGCCAGATTTAGCATTAGTTACTGCATCATCTTTAAAAAAGTTAAACTTTCCCAAGGGCTGCCTCCAACTTTGTGCAGATATTTTCATCAAAACGAATACGAACTAATTTTATATTATTTACTTCACAGTAATTGTTTTTTAAAACATCATAACTTTGCAATTCTTTAAACTTTGACATGGTCATCATGTGCGGGACGTGCCAGAAATGCTGACCTCCATCAAACTCTATTAAACAAGAAAGTCTGTGATTATTAAATATAGCAAAATCAAATCGTAACGGGTTACCCTTGTGGCTACACAGGTCAGCAAAACTGTATTCAACTCTGTATTGCACGCCAAGTTCGTTTAGTAGGTTACTTATGATCATTTCTCCTTTTGAATGCTTACATTCTGGACAACCTCTTCCACGTAAGTGGTTATTGGGGGACACTAAGAACTCTCCGTGAGCACGACAAGTTACAACAAGTTTTTTATGAGAACTACGATAAACAGTTTTAGAGTAGTCGTATGTATTATCATGTACAAGCTTTGATCGCAATATAAACTCTTTGGTGAGTAATGGAGCATTCTTTGAGCACTTACCGCAACCTCTACCGTTTAAATGCGAGTTTGGATTTTGTAAAAATTCTCCATGTTCGCTACAGACTATTTTTACCTTTTGTATAGCTGTTTTATAAATAGTTTTAGTATAGTCATATTTAAAATTGTGCACTAAATTAGCTTTAGCAATAAATTCCACGGTTGTTGAATTTTTACTCATTTGTACTTCCTTTATCAAGGTGCCATGTTATAAACGAAGGCGACCGTAGCTTTCCGCTAGGATGTTGCTCCATAGCACTAATTTTTGCCACTCTGCCTACATACTCATCAGGATTTTTTAGCATATCTTGCAACTCTAGATGGGTAAATCCCGTTCCTACTTTCGTAGTAACCCCAGTGGCCGCGTCATAGGCAATAATTCCTCCAGCTCTGGGGATTCCTTTTTTAATAGTGGCAGGAAAAACACTTTGAACAGCATAATCATACTCGGGTTTGTATTTTAATTTGTATGGGAGACCATTTTTCCATATAACTTTACCTTCTTTAAATTTTATTTTTTTCTGGAGCTCAAGAGGATCATCAAGATAGTTAAGCTGTTTGGTAAGTCCACGTATTAAGTCATATTTAGCTTTTGGGGTCAGGTTGGTTGTGTCTTTACCATTATATTTAACAACATCTGTAACTGCCAATCTTAAGGGAGTACCTGCACTTCTTTGCATGTCACGACTTTTCCAAACATTCGCATTAAGCATGCCACCTAATAAACGATTAGGTACCTCGTTGCCCTGTCTGTCTACTGCGTAAACTTCAGTACGTAAAACGGTATTCCCTAAGGATTTCGGAACACGTCCACCTATAATATCGTATAATTTAGCCGTATACTCAATAGGTAACCCTGTTTTTTTACTTAGTCGTGAAGATAAAACTATGGGGGTTTTGTTGGGTCGGAGTATAGTAGTTGCGTAGGCACCATCTATCTTAGGGGTTATGAAGTCTTGTTCCTGCGGAACATAAGCCTGATCTAACTCTTTCATTTTATATTTAGATGTGCTAGCAAAATATTTACCAAGTTCACCAGAGGATGTATGATTAAGTAAAAGCCATTGATCTCCACCTGTTCTTATTAAACTAAATTTTTCAGTGTTGCCACCTTTGTACTTGTAAAAGGTTATTTTGTCAGGACTGGATTTTATGATTTCCACCTGGTCACGATCTGCTATACCAACATGCCCTTTACCATATCCAGATTCAATGCTTCCCTTAAAATCCATATATTTAACTGTGTGTGTAGGTTGTTGTACAGCTAAAACTTTCTCACCAGATTTTGGCCAACTACGTACTACAAAACTATGGGCAAACCCTGTTGTAGGATCTCCAAGTCTCAAATCGAAATGCTGCCCAGCTCGCTCAGCGTCGTGCGAATGGAGTACAAATTCCCATTTCTGGGGGTTTGTAAAGTTAGGTAAACTAGCTTTTACACCTCTGTCTGGGATGCCAGGGGCAAACTCGGAATCTAAAAACTTACCCATTGTCTGCAATCTCTAATGTTGTAGTTGATATACCAGGAGTTCTTTTTATAAAAATTGTACTCGGATAGTCAAAGGGTCTCATATTCTTTTGGTCGTCTCCTTTAAACCAAACGTCAACCATTTGTAAATACTGACTCATATCAAGCGTGTCTAGAATAATAATTTTATCTGATAATCCTGAGTTACGCAGATTTACTAAACGATAAGATAACGGATCAATAGGACGGTTCTTGCCTTTTTGAACAGTAACCCAATAATCAGTCATAATTCCAACATGTAAATAGTCGCAATGTTTTCTGCATTCTTTTAACATATTGATATGCCCCTCATGAAACAAATCCCACACACCTACTGTGAAACCTAATTTAGTTTTATCCATATTATTTTTGCAGAAGAAATCTACATTCAATGCCATTTTCGTCATCTCGCCACGTTCCAGTTTGCTGCGATACTACATTAAAACCAGAATGTTTAAATAAATGCAACCAGCCGTGTAAATCTAGCACAGTAAAATGATAATCATATTTTGACCACATCTCAGTTAATTTTGGAACCACCACAACTATATAACCTTTTTCATTAAGGTACTCATGTATTCTTACAAGAGGTAACATTGGAATAGGACTATGTTCAAGAACATGTCGTAGTATAACCGCATCACATTTAATATCAAATTTATGCATATCATGCTCTGGCAGATTATATCCAGAAACTGTAAGATTGCAGGAAGCGTACGCGGGTTCATACGCTTCTACATAACCTATATCAATAACATGTTTAATAGACGGCGGGAACATAGTTAACGCTTCTTCCATGGCTTTTATTTTTAAAGGTCCTACAGCAGCATGTAAAGTTTGTAGACTATTGCACTTGTTTATTAACTCTTGTATATCAATCATTAAACTCGTAAATTTGATTAGTTTCAGTATTTACTTTACTGTTCCAGTCGGCTACTGTCATAGGAACATTCCAAGCTTTACCGTACCGCATTTTACAGAACTCTACTGGATTATTAGGCGCCCAATAGTTTATATTCTCAAACTTTACAGGAATAAGGGTTTCTATAAAACTAAAAGGAAAATGTTTACCTTTTTTAGCATCTGGCGATATAGGTCCCTCATCTAAATAGTTACGACGCTTCATCAGATTCCCTTCTCTATACCACGCAAAGATATCAATATGACAACGATTTATTGAACTATAGCGTAACCCTAGAAAAGAAGAACCTTCATTTATAAGTGGGTTATCATATAATTCATAACCGTAAGAATTATTAGTTAATATTGTTCTTACCTTCTCTTCATCTTCTAAGAGAATTGATATATCGCAATCGTCGTCCCATGCAATTTGTCCACCTTCTCTAACTGCACCTAATAAGGTACCGTAGTCTAACCAATATTTGATTTTATTATTTTCTAGAACATCTGTAACAAATTTAAGTAACTCTACCAGATGTTCCTTACAACAAGACTGAATAGGTGTGTAGTCATGAGTTTTGGTACAACGAATAGTATCTTTTGTACACATATTTATAGCCCATCTTGCTGCTTAAAAAAGTTTCCCATCATATGCCTCTAAATACACTGCGTCTATAATCGGCTTAAGGTCTGCTTCCTCCAAGTAATCAATTTCAATTTTTCTACTATTAACATTTATATATATAATTTTATTTTGTTCTTTGCATACTTCATTGACTCTCTTTAAAAAGGCAGTTCTGTCTGTTATAGTAATAAATTCATATATTATCATTTTTTAATAACCTCTTTTAATTCATTACGTCTCTTCCAAACCGCTTGTCCGAGTCCTGTTAATGCATCTACGCCAATACCTGCAGCGATGCCTTTAGTTATATTTATAGGTCTTAGGTCCCCACGCTCATCTTTAATACCACCTGTTATAGCAGTAGTGGCAAGTCCTGCCGCTCCACCAATTACAATACCAGGCCCTATAAAGTCTTTTCTAGCTTTCGCCCAATCAAGTTTCTTTGCCGCATCGAGGAGTTCTGCGGAAACACCAGCATTCTTAAAAAATTTTCCCATGCTAGTTCACCATGTTATTGCGCTTAGCAAAAGCATTAATATTATTTTTTTTAGTTTTCTCCAAAAGTGTAACCATTTCCAGAGTTTTTACAGGATCTTTTATTGCATTTTTGCTTTCCAGTACTCCCTTAATTTGTTTATCCTGCGCTCCTAATATAGCTAGTTCTTTAAAAAATTTTCCCATTAGAATCTCCATAGGTTAGTATACTAATATACGCTAAAAGCTGTGGGTAGTAAAGTATCTGCGCATTATCACAGCCATCACAGGACACTTTCCAGCGTAACCTGCAAATCTTCTTTGCGGTAATTGTCCCTTTTTTACATTTATCGCAAGATATATGATCTTCGTTCATTAATAAAACTCCCCTTTCTCGAAATCTGTGTTTCTTCCAAAGTTCTCGCCGTACAAATACGCAGGCACTGGATCTTTGCCTTTAATATTTGCATATTGTCCTTTCGAAGCACCGATGGTTAAACCTGCTTTAACACGATTAGTGGTTATACGAGTCATCCAGTCATCTGAATCAGTGTTTAAGGTGTCTATTGATTTAAAGTAAGGTTTATAGGTTATTAACTCTAGCCCATCTTTTTTACGTTTTCTATTTACATTATCAATGTAGGATATGCTAACCTTATCGCCCCGATAGGCACCTGAGTCGTCAGGGGCGGTTGTTATTTCTGCATTATCAGATATTCCACGTAAAACAGTTTCAAAAGTTTTATCGTAAAACTGACCTTCGTAAACTTTACCTAACTCTTTTACTATATGTTGTTGAGCTGCTAAGTGTGTAGTAAGTTCTCCAAGTTCTTGTGGTTTTACAACACCGTCTGATAATGGATCGCCCTGTTTAACTCTCTGACCTATCGTAACAACTGGTGTACGTCCTGGTGCAATTACATAGTTTTTTGTGTTAACTTTAACAAAGTACCCACCAGTTACATTCTTTGTAATCTCTCCAACTAGTCCGTCTTCTTCTGCAAGTGTTGCTTTTCCGCCTAACTTTTCTGGAACTTTAAGTAACTGCTCTATTCTAGGAAAACCTGCAGCGATTCCACCTCCACCTAAAGCACTTCCGCCTGAGTGAAAAGTTTTCATGGTTAACTGGGTAGAGCGTTCTGTAACAGCCTGTGCTTCACTTACACCAACATTTTCCCCTACAGGTGCAAGTTGTCCGTTTGGAAGAAGTCCGTAACACATTTGACAAACGCCTTCAACTGAATGACATGTCAGCGGAGAACGTACTTTGAGGGTAACCAGTCCTTTTTGTTTAGCTTTTTGGATAACTATGTTGTCGACAATGTCATTACGTTTTCCTATACCTGCTATACTGTGTAGCAAAGCACGATCCATAACATTCTTATCATTTATTTCAAACTCTAAACCTTCGTCAGTTCCGCAATCTATCTCGATTACTAGTAAGCGTCTATTTACATTTAACAGAGATTTATTTAGTGCACCTGACTCTTGTGTATTTACCGCACGATCCACAGTACCTTTACGTACTGCATACAGTGAGTTCCAGTAAGAAGCTGTGTCGAGTCCTTCGCCGTAAGATTTTAGTACTGGTATTTCTAACGGTGCCCCGTTAATATCTGTAAGAACACCAGGCATAGAAAGAATTTGTCTAATGGAATCTTTTTTACTGAATGATCCAGACGCGGCCATTTTACCTAAATTGTTTTCACTTTTTTCAAGAAGTACGTTTTGAGCATCTTGTACCTTGAGTGTTAATGTGTTTAGGGCCTCAATTCTCTTATCACCTTTTAGTTTATTTATGGCTGGAAGTTCTGCCTTTAACAGTCTGTCTCTGTATCCTTTATCTCCGATGAAATCCGTGATAGAAATTGTATGACCTTTAAGGTAAGAATAAGTAGCTCCCAAATTTTTCCATGTGTTGATTACATTAGGAAAGTGCTGAGGCTGGTCTTTGCCAATTTCAGTTAATAGTTTTTCTGCAGTTTTAGAAGTTAAAACTCTTGTGTAATCTCTATATTTATCTGGAAGATCAGAATTAATCATATACTGACCAATGGTCATAGGTTTTCCATTAAGCTTAAACTCTTCTGTCCATTTGAGTCCAGACTGTTTTGCCTCATCTATAGATTTAAAACTCTTACCAGACTTACTAGTAGTTTTGCTAAGTTCCCACAAACCAAAAATATAATCTTTAGTTAAGTCAGGCATTAACTGATTATCGCCGTGCTTGAATAATATTTTACTTGGCATCATGTTTTTAGCTTCTTCTACAGCTTCACGACTAATAGGCACCATCATACTCATTGTATCACCATCAAAGTCAGCATTAAACCCTTTAATAATAAGTGGGTTTAGCCGTATAGACTTACCCTTCATCAACACTGGATTAAATGCTTGTACAGAATGTTTATGCAAACTTGGCGCCCTGTTTAGTATAATAGGACGAGTTTTTATAACTTCACTAAGTGCATTTTTGGCGATTGGACTTTCTTCATCGTAATATTTCTTTGCATCAGTTACTTTTATACCAGACTGTTTCATCTCTCTCATTATAAACGGTTTATACATAGTATATGCCATGTCAATAGGTACGCCTACTTGGTCTAACCCTAAATCGGGTTCTACTGTAATTGTAGAACGTCCAGAAAGATCTTGTGGTTTAGTCCAAAGAACTCCCTGTATCAAACCTGATTTCATTTGTCCAAGTTCTTTAATAAAACCTTTATACTTGTCTTTTGAAAAAGTCATTGGGTCGGTGAAACCTTGTAAAGCTTTAACAGAGTTATATAAAGCAACTTGGCTTTCAACTTTGTCTTTATCGCTTAACTCGGAGTACATACTCTTAAGACTCTGATTTATCAAACCTACGTCACGATAATGTTTGTTAATATCACTAACCATTAAATCACCAGACGGCAATGGATATATAGTTCTGAACTGTGGTGGAACAACTGGTACTTTTGACATAGTATAAGCATCTGCTGCTTTCATGTCTAAGTCTTTAAGTGCAAGCATGTATTTTAATTTCGTGTTTAATTTATTTACATTAGTAGGAGGAGCTGTTTTTAACTCTGCCTTTAAAGTTTTTATTTGCGCGTTTACGTCAATGTTGTTAAGACCTGCTATAAGTGCAATTACTCCTGTTTTAGAATTTAATTCTTTTTTACCGTGCAGTACATTTTCAAAATCTGCTTCTGTTAGATTTAGGGCTTTCATAATTGCGTCTTCATACATTGGATTAGGAATACGTTCTACTAGATCTAAGTGTGACCAGTTAGTTCCTTTTACTCCACCTGTAATAACAGGATCAAACAACCCACCTTTACGGGTAGCAAGATTTTTACCTATAAGCATTGCGCCTGGATCAGTGAGTTCCCCTGCGGACATCTTCGTTACATCAGCATCGGTTAAAGGAAAAATTCGTAAGTTGTTTCCTTTCTTCTCAACATTTATTCCAGATCCTTTTAAGTATGCAGTCATTTTTTCAAATACAAAGTTACGATTTGGCTTTCCAGGAGGAAGTCCAAACTGCAAATCTCTCCAGTACTCATCATTTTTTCTACCTTTTACTTCTGCCATTTCACGTAGATTTGTTTTAGCTCCGTGAGATAGGTACGAATAAGCATCTAATATTCCAATCTTTTGAACCCCTTTTCCAGTAGGCTGTTCATCTGTATCATAAGAACCAAATGAGTGCACACCTTGTTTCTTCTTAACAATGTGTCTAAGTTTCATAATATATTGTTTACCTACAAAGATAGGAGTCTCAATTGGAATCCCTGTCTTACCATCTACGAGGGTTTCATTTGCCTCAAGTCCATTAGCTTTTAAATCGTCATAAACTTGTTTTGCTGAATCTATTTCTGGTTGTTGAAAATTATTTACAACATAGGTTTTCCCTTGCTTCTCTGCTATTTTCCCAGCAGCTGTTTCTAGTAGTTGTCCAATATTCATACGACCTGGTACACCTTCAGGAGATAATAAAATATCAATAGGCTTACCATTGGCTCTATGTGGAGCATCCGCATCAGGAATTAATTTAGTAATAATAGATTTATTACCATAACGTCCTGCAATTTTATCTCCCTCTTTTAATGGATGCTTTGCTTTGATGTATATATCTACATTTCTGCCAACGACGCGTACATCTGTTACAACGCCTGGATCTTCTTCATCCCAACGAGTTACATTTTTAGAATAGTTATTAAAGGTATACTTATCTAGTTTCTTTAAGGTCTGTTCAATGTCATCCATTTCTTTTTCGATAAGCAGTGCACAGACTATTTCATCTGGATGAATAGTTTCTCCTACTTTTATAATTCCTTTATCATCCAGCTTATTAAAGTTCTCTTGAGACATGAGATCAGGAAACCAAGCATTAAACTTACGTTTGTCGAACACCGTTAGCTTAGGAGAATAATAGACGTTAATTCTATGCAACATCGTGTGTGCCATGCGTTGTGCAGCGCTCTCCGTCATTACAGCGCCGTCCTCAAAGTTATAACCTTTGTAGGACATGTATGCAACATCTAAATTTTTACCTAATGCAAGAGTTTGATTGTCCGAGTAATTATTATCCGCGATAAAAGATTCAGGTACTACTGAATCTCCAGCTTTTACTAAAACGTTAGATTGTAAATACCCATCTTGATTTAATGGAAAGTTATTATAGAGTCCGACTTTTTTGGTTTTACCTTCGTCGGTTTTTATTTCAACGTAGTTGTCATCTACCTTAGTAACGATACCAGTTGCTCCAGCACGTTGGTTAAGAAATGCTCCCATTACGTGTTCATAGGTAGAATTTTTATCGCGGTACACCTGAACAAGCGGAGCTTCTTTTTCATCAATGGCTAACGCTTGGGTAATCATTCTGGCTCCAGTGGCTGCACGGTTTCCCTGAGTACTGTGCATGAAAGGCACTAAATTTGCTTGGTATGAAAACATACTTCGTGGAGATCTTAAATAATACTTAACTTCATCTTTGGGAAATTCTTTTGATTCCCCTTTATACATACTCTTTATACTATCATATCTAGGCATTACATTTTTAGCTTCGTCCCTTACGTACTGGTCAGGGAATCCAATTATGTTTTCAAAAAATTGAATCGGAGTGAACCAGTGTATTTTTCCTGTCAAATCAAATACAGGAGTTACAAGGTCATTGCCAGACTTTCTTACTTCCGAAGATAACCCAACAGTAATTCCTACTTTTAAAGATTCTGGGGTGCTCAAAGGGTCAAGAAATCCAAGGTGGGTAGGTTGTATATCTCTCGCATCTGTAGTAATAGCATGTGAACTTTGAATACCGCCTGTACCCATAGGAGTAGTTTTACGCCACTCGGCTGCGATTGTAACAGGGTTAGTTTGAGGAGGAGTAGTAGATAAGTCTCCTACAGTAAAGAAGCGCTTAATTGGTTCTCCAAAAGTAGCTGCGGAAATAACTTCACGAACTTGATCTTTAAGACCTAAAGTTCGCTCTAATTTCTTTTTGATCTGTGGGGCGAGTTTGTCAAAGTAACTTACAAGTAAATCATCGGTAGAAAACACACGTTTATAAACTAGTGAATCGCGCTCATCTGCTAAACCTTCCCCTCGGTTAATTGCAAGTAATTTTTTACTGGCGGCTAACATTGCAGGTCCGTTCGCGCTGCTGAAAGATTCACCTAGGGTTAGTTTGGTTGTGTCTGGGTCGACCTCTGTGCCTTCATTAAAATACTTTTGTAATCCAGATATTACTTCTTTGTAGTCTTTAGGGTCCTTGTTATAAAGTTTCTTGTAAATACTCGTCATTTCAGATACTTCAGTATTTAAAGCACCTTTTTTATTCAGTTCTAGGAGCTCATCTCCCCAAGCTGTACGTATCTCTGCATCAGGTGTACCAATGGTATTAAGCAAAGTCCACAAACGATATTTACGGTTCTCAAACATTATAACAAAATGCTGGTTATTTATATCTAACTGCATTTTAAAATTTTGACCTTTGGACAAGTTAAATTCGGATTCAAGTTCACCATTACGTTTTATTCTAGAATAAATACCAGACTTTCTACGAATTTGGTTTACAGTTTGGTACTCATTACCATCGATTATCGTAGTAAAGCGATTTGTAATCTTAGGAATATTGCCAATTTTAACATTTTTAGCGCTGCTTAGTTGTCTCCCAGACTCTATATCTACGATATTAAAGTCGGCAATGATTGGATTTTGCCACGATTTTCTATCAAGTTTTACTTCTTTTTGCTCTGGAAAGTTCATATCATCCAAAGTATCATCGAATCGTAGATTAGACATAATCATTCGTCTTCCTTGATTCTCCAAAGGAAATACAGATTTAATCGAGGTTACGAGAGCATCTTGTAGTTGGGTATTTTGTATTTTTTGACTTAAGCCACTATCCATGGGATCTCCTTAAAATTTGGTATAAGAACTATGTGAAGATGGAATTACTGTCTTAATATAACACATTAACATTTAAAAATCAAATAGGATCGATTGTTGGAAGAACTTCCTGACGACTAATAAATTTTGACGATTTTATTTTTTAAATAAGACAAGCGGGGATATGTGCAATGCTACACAAATCCCACCCCGCTCCTTTTGAGGATACTATGAAAAGGCTAAAAACATTGCTGGAAACGGCGTACAAAATACAAGAAATTGATGACAACTCGTGTGTTATCCAGGGGACAGAGCAGTACATAAAGTACGTAGCTATTTCTTTACATTATAATTTCTTAGGCATTAAAAGCATTAATATGAGCTATAGCGCTACTATGCCATTCCATGAGCAAATTACTGAAGTTTATGAGGTAATATTGCCTGGCTCTTTTACTACAGAGGTCGACTTTTTAACACGTTTGGCTATAAAAGAAAAGTTGGCAAACACCACTATTACACTACTTATAAGTGAGTATAACGCCAGACTGGCGCAATATTCACTATTTAACCCTGATACACAGGAAACTACATAATGATCACAATGGCTCTTGTTGACAAACTCCTAAAAATAAAAGATGTCTTAGATGACAATTTTGTGGAGCGCGGTGACGAAACACACGGCTTAAACTTAGCTACTATAACAGGTTTAAATATTTTACTGTTAGGTCCCCCTGGCACAGCCAAATCTAACCTAGTTATAGCTTACCAGTCGTTATTCAAACAGACAACTAGATTTGAAAAACTTCTAACCAAATTCACAACCCCCGAAGAAGTATTTGGTCCTTATTCCCTAAAGGGACTCGAGAACGACGAATACTATCGTCAGATAAAAGGGTACTTGGCAGATTGCCACTTTGCTTTTATTGATGAGACTTTTAAAAGTTCATCGGCACTATTAAATTCTTTACTAACCGTAATGAATGAACGCAAATTTACAAATGGCAATGAGGTGCTGGACATTCCTTTGGTAACTCTAGTAGGCGCCTCCAACGAAATTCCAGAAAACTCCGATGGACTAACAGCTCTATTTGACAGGTTTCATTTAAAGTTTGTCGTTAAACCAGTGCAAGAACGTTCTAACAGAATTAAAATGCTAATGGCTAGCATGACACAAGTAAAACCGATAATTACTTTGGATGAACTAGAACAGGTTAAAAAAGAAGTATCACAAGTAAAGTTCTCTGATGAGATGGCAGATGTGTATGCTAACATAATAGACAGCCTGCACAAGGAAGGAATTCCTGCAACAGATCGTACTTATAAAATGTCTGTGCAGATATTAAAAGCAGAAGCTTATCTACACAAAAGGGAAGAAGTAAACGAAGACGACTTCGATATTTTACAATTTGTTCTTTGGACAGATCCAGATCAAAAGAAAAAATTGTATACTACTATCTTGAATCTGGTTAATCCTGAAAAGAATCAAATTCTAAAATTGTGGGAAACCGCTAATGAAGTATTTGAAAAAATCACGGAAACTACAGATAAAAACGAGCAGATGAAGTACGGCGTAGAAGCTGCGAATAAACTAAAAGATATTAAAAACAAATTACATGAATATTATACAAGTCATCAAAAACTTAATAAAAATGTAACTGAAATCAAAAAATACGAGGACGGCGTCGATTCTATGCTTGCACGAGTATTTAAAGTGCATCTAGGGATGGGTGCTTCTACTTTCTTATGAGAGACTTAAGCAAAAAAAGAAAACTTCTTAACGACGATATAAGAATAGGAAAAAATACCATCGATCAAGATGCATATGATATTTTTCTGTTTGACGAAATTAAGAAGAATAATCCAAAGATTAAAAATACTGAAACGGATGGTACCAAAGGTTACGCACCATTTAAAGAATTGCATCAAGATTTATTTGACGCTCTTTTTAAATATGCCCCTAAACAAGTACCAGAGAATCAAATCATGTACTCGCATTTATTAAATTCAGAAATAATGTCTGAGATACTTAAATCGCCACAGTACAAAGAATTACGAAACTTGACTCGTCTAGATTCCATAGCTGCAACAGTTGGTACAGAAATAATGGGCGAGCAAGTACAAGAGTTGATAAAAGACTTAAAAGAGAAGTTTGACGAGTTGGTAAAACAACTTGAACAGGCTGCTAAAGATGCGGCAGACGCACAAAAAGGTGAAGGTCCTGGCGAGGGTGAAGAAGGTGGACCAGGTGGTGATAAAACTCCTGGTAAAGAAAAAATAAAATATGCAGAGGCTCAAAAAAGATTAGAGGAACATCTAAAACAGGTGAAAGCCCTAGTCAACAAAAAAGAAATTCGGGCTATTAACAAAATACTGGAAAACGCCGTCAATGAATCTAGAGCTACTTCTGATTTAATTACGAATTGGGGACTAGACGCATCTGATACCTTTACAAAAAGCAGCTATCAAGAAAAATTAAAATTACTAGAACGACTTAGAAATTCCACGAAACTTAAACAGATCGCTGAGTTAGCAGGCCGTTACAAACGAATGGCTATACAAACTCAACGTGAAAAAGTTAAGAGAGGAATGGATGAGGTGTATGACATTATCCCTGGAAGAGACTTAGGAAAGTTACTCGCTAGTGAGAAGATGAAACTTTTACATCCGATTACTAAACTGCTTTTCAAGAAGGATTTTCTAGAGGGTAAAACACTTCAGTATGAAACTTCTGGTAAAGAGAAAAAACAAAAAGGACCTGTGATTATCTGTATAGACGATTCAGGATCGATGAGTGGCCAAAATGAGATCATTTGACTTTCTCAGTTTAATGTGCTATATTAACATATTAATTTAATCAGCACTTAAAATGCAATATAAAGAAAAAACTTGTACTAAATGTAAACAAACAAAACTTCCTGAGGACTTTAATAAAAGATCTGGCGGAAAGTGGTTAATGTCGTTGTGTAAAAAATGTGATACTATTGGAAGACGTGAACGTAAGGAAAAACAATTAGGTAGAAAAATGAGGAGAATAGTAGGAGCGTACACTCAGAAAGAAGAACAAAAATTATTTGACATGTATGTAAACAATTATTCTTACGCAGATATACTAAAAGAATTTCCTGGACGTTCACAACATACTATTGAATCAAAACTACATTCAATGGGTATTACTAAAAAGTATAAAAAATATAGAAGAGTACAAACAAAAGCAGAACTTGAAGTAGAGAATATACTAATTCAATTGGAAGTAGGTTACATTAAAGAATACCCAATTTCTAAATATGTAGTAGACTTCTTTGTTAATGGATTAATTATTGAAGTTCAAGGTGCTTTTTGGCATTGTGACCCTTTATTATTTCCAAATGGTCCGAAGTACGATAACCAAAAAATTATTGTACAGAAGGATAAAAATAAAAAAGAGTTACTACTTTCAATGGGATATTCAATTCTATATATTTGGGAAACTGACATTAAATTTAGAAAACAAGAATTAATAGAAAGTCTACAAGTCGTCCTTAATAGTAATATTAAGGAGTATGATCGAGCAATATCGGTGGAGGTCCTAAGGGATGATACCGAGATAAATAAGTTAATTACGAAAGGTAACTTATCATCGTAACGCGTAGGTAGTGAATAAATATAATCTACCCAAGAGTGCTCGATACCCTATTATTAAGTTAAGGGTAAAAATGTACGCTGACCTATACGTAATGGTATAGAAGTTAAGATAAAAAGCTTAATGATAACAACTGTTGGGCCAAGAGTGTTGCAATGGGTGTGTTGGAGATTACGAGAATACAAAAGCGTGACCTCTATGTAATACACTTCGATGCATCGCCGAAAGAACATTTACATTGTAATTACTTCCCAAAAAATAATTACAACATAGAAGATATAATAGACATGGCCGAGTACTTCTCAGGAGGAGGAACGCAATTCCAACCTCCGTTGGATCTGGCTAGGGATAAAATAGATTTAATGAAAAACTTCTCTAAAGCAGACATCTTGTTCATTACAGATGGTGAATGTGCTGCAACAGAAGGGTGGCTTAAATCTTATTTAAAATGGAAAAAAGATAATAACGTAAATATCACATCAATCTTGATTGATACTTATGACAATTCAGACTCCTGTGTCAAAACCTTTTCTGACACCGTAGAAAAACTATGGTGCCTTAAAAAAAATAATTCAGACGATTTAGCAATAAATCTATTTTCAAACATTTAAAAATAAATTTTGCAGAAAAAGTATATAAGATTATTATACTACCAGAATGAAACGTTCTGGGATTTAATTTATTAACGTGCCCCCGAAAACAATAAGAAACTTGAGGACAGTGCCTACCATGGCATAAACGCCAAAAGGATCACATGTGCAAAATTATAAAGGGGAGAACTCTCCCCTTTTAACTTTTAACCAGTAAGCAAATTTGACAATTTATGATTTAACAGGATTTTCAAAAACAGTGGTAGATGAAGTAGCCAATAATATAGAAAATTATTACATGTCATTTCCTATAAAAAAGGCTAGTGGTAAACTTCGATGGATAGATGCTCCACAAGAGCCCCTAAAAGAAATTCAGAGTAATATTCTAAAAAACTTAGTATACAAATTTAGGGCACATCCGTGTGCTTTTGGATTTATCAAAGGTAAAAGCGTGAGAGATGGTGCAGCGATGCACGTACAAAGTAAAGTACTTCTATGTGTAGATGTTTCAAATTTCTTCGGCTCTATCAAAGTTAATGAAGTCTTTAGGTTGCTTACATACCTATTGAATAATTGTAAAGATCCCATACCTTATACTAAGGAAGAACTTGAAATACTAACAGCCTTGTTAACATACAAAGGTGGCTTACCGCAGGGTTCTCCTGCAAGTCCAGCACTTGCCAACATGTTCTGTATGAAATTAGATCAGCATATGTACAATCTCGCAAAGATAAATAACTTGCGCTATACACGATACGCAGATGATATCAGTTTTAGCAGCAAAAATTTTGACTTCATGATGTTTACTATTCTCCCAGACATTAATAAGGAATTAATAACATGGGGGTTTAAGATGAATCCGAATAAGACCAGGATACTAAGACCTCACAGAAGAATGATAGTGACTGGCGTAGTTGTTAATAGCAGACTAGGCACCCCTAAATGGGTGTGGAAGAACTTAAGAGCAAGATTACACAATTTACTGGTACAGACGGGTAGTTTATCTACAGCTGAGTATCAAAAACTCCGAGGCCAAATTGAATGGATAAGAACATTACATCACAAGCGTGGCGAACAATTACTAGCAGCGCTTGGGAAGATAACTTTAAAGAATTAATAAAAATAAAAATGAGTTTTTCTGGTATAAACTTTATAAGTATTTATATACCATTTGCTGTAACGAATAGTAAACCAGCGCTCTTTGTGGATACGCGCAGTGCCGTTCATCTGTACGGTCTTTACGATATTATGACTCTTTATATAAGAGAAGAGCACAATAAAAAGGTATGTGGTATGAAGTTAAGCTTTCCAGGAAAGTACAAAGAACAGAGAACTACACGTTTACCTAACTACTTTTATAAATGGAATAAAGCAGAAGTAACAATTACTAAACTAATTGCAACGGTAAACACGGCAGATATAGAGAAGCAAGCATTAGAATTGTTTACAGAATGTAGACGATTTAATTTTATGTATTGCGAATAAACCTTAAATCCAGGTAAATAAGTATGTGGGGATTAGCAGCACAAGTACTAATTGCCGTAGCAGAAGCCGCTTTAATAGCAGCCGCAGCAGCAGCAAGTGAAAACAGACCGCGCTAAGAAAACCTACAACTTGATAACTAGGAGTAGAAAATGGAACATTTTAGAGTAACGTTGGAAACAGGTAAGCATAGTAGCACTTCGCGTGTACTTTATGTACGAGCAGAGAATATTATGGATGCATATATCGTAGGAAATAAGGTTAGATACGGTAAGTTAAAAAAAGTTACACCTATTACATATGAAGAATATATGAAAGGTGTAGATAAAAAATACAGTTCGAGCACACGAAAACTATAAACGAGCAACCAGCACAAAGATAATTGAAAACTCAGTTATTCACTTATAACAATAAAACATTGATAAGCGTGGATTTTGACAGAACCCACACATGCCCACAAATCTGTAAATAATTGCAGCATTAGGTAGTGATGCCTAATGAAAACCGAGAGAATTGCAGGGAAGAGTTAATAATAACTTTATCTGCAGCCGAGCCTGACTTAGGATAAAGGAGACAGGAAGGTTCAGAGACTAGGGGATGATCCTAACAATAAGCCCCACAGCACTCGGTATCTTTATAAATTTTTACTCAAAAAAAATATACATGGAATGGACCAATGATGAAGTTGAATATTTAAAAATCAACTATCCATTTGGAACGCGTGCAACTCTTTGTAGTAAGTTAAATAGAGCGTTTAGTACGATACAGTGCAAAGCCAAAAGACTAAAAATACAAAGGCAACGACACAATACTTTTGATTTAGATTTTAAATACTTTGATAAAATAGACTCAAACAGTAAGGCCTACATATTAGGTCTTCTGTGGAGTGATGGTTGCTTAACAAACAAAGATAAAGTAATATCTATATCTTTAATTGATAGGGAACCTATAGAGTATATTAAAAAAGAACTGAAGTACACGGGTCCCATCTTTACTAAAAGTTATAAAACAAAAGTATCAAAAATAATAAAACAAAAATATGTTTTAAGACTATCTTCTACATATTTAGTATACGCGTTAAAAGTACTGGGCTTGCATGCAGATAAATCTTCTTCTATAACTTTTCCTAAGTTACACAAGAGCTACAACTCTGCATTTATATCTGGTATATTTGACGGTGATGGCTATATACATATGCCAACACTATTAAAAAAGTGGAGAACGAGTCGAAAAATTGGATTTGCTGGTAATTACGCTATGATGGAAACCATAAAAAGTATCTTAATAGAAAAAGGGTTTCCAAATGTAATGATCCAAAAAAACGATAAACACTCTACAACTTATAGAATAATATATGTATGCAAGTATGTTGAATTATTTTGGAAAAAGGTTTACTCTAAAGCACCTTTCAGAATACTGCGTAAAGAAACTAAATTTATAATAGATAATGAAATAGTCCAAAATAACGAATTATTGCTACGTAGAAAACCTAGAAAGAATCTACAAAGCATATAGTAAGAAGATACAAGCGAACTATGAAATAGCACTTGCAACTCCTGAACTATTTGGGGCACAACTTAACAATGAATATAGAAAACTGAGAAACTCGAAATCTGACAAATGGAAACGACTTGGAAAGTTACCTGTACGGATCTATGGATCTGGAGATTACATTCCTGGTCACTTGAAATTCTTAAATATTTTAAACTTTAAATTCTACCTAATAAGCAAATCTCTAACTTCCCCGCTTATGGAGAACCAATTAAATGAGTTACTTAAATTGCCAAACTTAACTAGTGTAGTGTTAAGCTTTGATGAAAAAAATCTAAAACATTACGCACACGCTGTTAAGTTCTTTGGGAAGGATAGAATAACATTTGCTTTCACAGGGAAGCCAAAAGAGTTCGAAGTCCTGAAAGAAAAATTTAACATCTTTTTTAATACTAGCGATAAAAAGCTAGATAAGATTTATACTAGAAAATTTAAAGAACAGTGTCCTTGCGACTCAGGTGTACTCGCATCAAAGGAGGCTTGCTCACATTGTAATAAATGTTGGCGGTCTAGCCTGACTTCTGGTCACACATGGAACACTTAAGTTTTTTTTAATTTTGTGGTATAAGAAAAACGTAGTAGAGGCAATAGCTTCTTTTTTAAACTACAAATGGTAGGATGTTCGTAGATCAATTTATTTCCTACCAAACTTTCTTTGGTATTATGGCTAGCGTATCGCTAGCCTCCAAAGGTACGAATTCTATGGGATGCCAATTCCTTCGGAATCGGGAGAAACACTGAAAAACACAGACACCCGATTCATCCAGGAATTGGGGAGCCATAGAATTCGAAACAAAACTGCATGCATATGCAACCCGAGCTGCTACTAGATCTAACAACGTTAGCGCCGCCGCGGCACTGGGACCAGATCCAGCACGCGTTCGAAACCCGCGGACCATCACGGCCAGAGCATGGCCAGAGCTCATCATGATAAGGACCAGCGCTCCGATTTAAAGACGTCCTTAAGAGACCACTAAGGGATAGGATCCTGAGGCATCGCACGGGCAGGACCAGAAGTCATCGATGGGAGCAACCGAAGCTAGCCTTCAGGACACAGTACTATACTGGGTAACACACGCAGCATACCTTCTATTTAAAAGAAAAGAGTACGAACATCAATTTCAGTTCAAAAAATAAACATTAGAAATATAAAAAATAGAGGACTGCCAGCGGTCCTCTCTTCTTCTAGTTAATGAAAAATTAAGCCTCTCGCCAACTGCATACATCTATGGTTTTGCGTAATCTTTCAGAAGATTCCGACAAACCCACCGATTTCTGCACTTGACTCAAGGGCATGTAATGTTTACGAAAGAAAAGGGCAACCTTTTCTTTCTTTTTTATGTTAGTTTTCGTATATTGATATATAATATAATCAAAAGTTAAAATGAAGCCTAAACTTCTAATTTGGTCCGACTTCGTAGCACCTACAGGTTTTGGAAATGTTGCAAAAAACCTATTCGATAAGATGCACGAACGTTTTGACGTTTCAGTGGTTGCTATTAACTACTATGGCAACTCCCGCTATGACTCCAGTAAATACTTCGTGTACTCCGCATCGAAGGATGATCTATTTAATAAACGAACTCTTTTTAAAGTTATTAAGGAAGATAAACCCGATTTAATAATTTTATTTCAAGATAGTTTTAATATTGCAGAAATCTTACCTACGATAAAAAACTTAAGTCCTGCTTCAAAAATAATTTCCTACTTTCCTGTAGATGCTCCAGACTTCTCTCCTGCATGGCAGGGTGTTTTGTTGCTATCTGATGCTGTAATTACTTATACGGACTGGGCAATAAATGTTGTAAAAAATACTGTGCCTGGATATATAAAAGAGATTTTTAAATTATATCATGGTGTAGATCAAGATGTTTTTAAACCTACTTCAGAGGATCGTATAGATAATTTACGCAAAGAAGCTGGATGGGAGAATAAGTTTGTTATATGTAATGTAAACAGATTTCAACCGCGTAAAGCAGTTCCACTTTCTGTGAGAGCCTTTTCAATGTTTGCATTTGGTTATAAAGTTTGTAAGTGTGGTAATTGGTATCCAATACACAGAACTACCTGTGATATGAACGGGTGTTTAGAGTCAGATGTTCTAAAGGTGGTAAATGATGTCAAAACAGATGTGTACTACTACTTACATATGAACGCTAGCGAGCATGGAATGGGTCTATCACGCACAGACTCTTTACAACATCACTTAATTGTATCAGGTTTCAAGGATGCACATTATAATAAACTAATAGGTATTAATTCTCGTGATCTTTATGTAGACCCTGTAGAAGAGTCTGTTATAAACGATATATATAATTGTAGTAATGTTAACATTACAACGACTAGTGGAGAAGGGTTTGGTTTGTCGCTTATTGAAGCAGCAGCTACAGGAACTCGTTCTATTGCTCCTAATAATTCTGCAATCCCAGAGGTATTAAAAGGTACTGGGCATTTAGTTAATAACGTGGCAGTTTTTAGCCATCAACTTGATAACGCGTTTATGAGACCAGTCGTAGACGTGAGAGGAGTAGTAATAGCACTTAATAAAGAGTATGAGCTATGGAAAGAAAATGGCAAGAAAAAGGTTTTAGACTTTAATTGTCTTGCGTTAGTTAAAGAGCATTACGATTGGAATAAGATAAGAGAGCAGTTAAATAAAATCATTAATGAACTATAATGGAAGAGGTATTTAGAATAGATAGCAGAGGTAATATTGGGCTTGGAACTGTTAACCCAACCGCAAAACTTTACGTAGCTTCCAGACCTTTCTACGCTACACTGACAGATTTAAACAACGTATGTGAAGTAATTACAAACAGGATAAAATTATTACAAGATGAAATCAGAGAAATTAATGGACATGGATAAAGGTGGAATAACTTTTCCCAGCGAAGGTGGTTTGACTATAAAAGGGAATACAAGCTATGCAAACTCAAATATATTCGTACCTCCTCCTAAAGTCGTAACCGAACCTATCTCAGCAGAGGAATTCAAAAAAGTGTTAGATCCCATACTGGCTATGCTAACGTTGTTATATGATGAACTACAAGAACTTAAAAAGAAAAAAGAGGACATTTAGTCCTCTTCTTCATACCAAATAGTTGTAACAGCCCTACCTAATCGATCATATGCGAATTCCTCGCGTGTGACGATGTACTTAGGGTTGTTTATTATATGCTCGTACTTCTCACGTTCTTCAGTTTCATCAAGGATGAACTTACGAACCCGCTTTAACGTCGAATCCTTTACCTTCATTATCTTCCTCTGGTTCCTTATCAATTAATTCCCATTCTAGTGAATTTGCAGTTTTAACCATTTCTTCTTGGTCTGCAAGTGGAACGCGCTTGATCTCGCTTGTTTCCACATTTTTAAATATATTGTAAGTTCCGTATTTCTCCATGCTCATATTTTTTTACCTTAAAAATTTTGATATTTACACTGAACCTTTTGTAGGCCCATGCTTTTTCTTACTATCATCTTTAGTTTGTTTTACTTTATCGCCTTCACGTTTTCCAGGTCCTTTATGATTAGGAGCTTTCCCATTCTTGGGTTTACCTTGTCCTTGTGGTTGTGCAAGCTCTGGCATCATTTGCATCATCTGCGCTTGATACATTGTCATACGTTCCATTACCATTGTAAAGGTAATTGGCATTTTTTTCTGTAGTTCCATTAGTTTCTGTTGTTGGAATTCTACTGGTAAGTTAAGGAGTTCTATAGCATACTTGTCAATAAGTCTATAAGGATCTTCTGGAATGCTTCCATTTTCTTGAGCTATCTCATTCTCGAATAACTCTGCCTTAGCTCTGAACTGTTCATCAGTCATAGCTTTTTGAGCACGCGCTTGGTAAACGGCAAGTATAACTTGTGCCTTACCTTGACCTTCCGCTTGTTTCTCTGAGTCTTTAACCATGTCTTCCAGAGAGGATAACCTGCTCTTACGAAGTGTTTCATTCTCTTCTTCTGAGTCATAACCAAATTCGTCAAGTAGTTTAGGATCAGATATTTTACCAGTTGCATTAAGTTGTATCGCGAGTTGTTTAGCTTCGCTATCATCTGCCATTTTAAATTTCTTAAATGAAACTTTGACTTCTGGATACCCAAGTAGTCCTGTAAGTTTAGGTAGTAAAAAGTAATTCAAGAAATCACCAAGAAACTCTCGATAGTTTATAAAACCATTTTCGATAATTCTTAGTGAGACTGATGAGCCAGTCCAACTAGCTCCCCCTTTAATAAATTCAAGAGGAACACCTAACGAGTTAATAATACTTTCTTCCGTGAATTTCATTTCAGGAGTAACCATTAACATTTTAGCATTGCCGCCTAATTCTTGATACTGCATTGGAATAGGAAATATCGCTATATGGTTAGGGTCAAGCTTCCATTTTTTAATGGTCTGCTCAACTTCCCCTCTCCACTTGCCAAGATTCATTTGCGTGAAGGGGTCCATCGTAGCTGTATTTGCTGGGCTAATAGTTTTTTTAGGAACCATATGGTCATTAGCAATAGCTTCATTACCTTTTCTAAGAATCTGTAAATAGTAAATTTCTTTTAATGCAGGTAATATCATCGGGATACCAAATCCCATGTCTTCTTCGGCAAGGCTCGGATATTTAATATGATACAGGTTATCAGGTTCTAGTTCTATCTTCTGATTCTTTTTTAAAGCTTCTAAGAACACAAGTGGCGTATCTTTAAGAATAACAGTATTGCCTGCTATTATTTGTGCTTTAATCTTATTTGGAATTGAATAGTAGTATGTAGCTGATCCTGTAATTGGATTGAAATCTATGTCTATATTATCAGGTGACCATCTAACCAGTCTAAAATTATTAATAGATTTTATAGGCTCGTCAATTGCTGTAAAGAAAACATTATCTTTTCCACAAACAGGGCAATTTCCATGAAACTCGTAGTTACGAAGTTTCAGTTTTTTTACAGACTCATATTGGTTCTGTTCTCCACATGCTGAACATTTTAAGAATCTTTTTGTTTTTAAGAACGTAGAAATAAAAACGTTACCATAGGTATAATAATCCAACCCAACTTCTATAAGAAAAGATTTAATACGAAGTTTATTATTTAAAACTTCTGACAATTCTTTTTTAGTTTTTTGGTCTATGCTAGAATCAAATAACAAATCTGTTATTGGATACGTAGCTAACTTAGTTATTACATTACGTAGCCAACCATTTGTTTTAAAATAATCTCTACAAAACTTAAATAAAGTTTTTATATTCTTAGGAAGATACGTCGAGGCGATATCGAAAAAAGGCGAGGGATATTTAACCGTTCTAACGGCAGAACTCATCATTTCTTCAGTGTATTCTGTTACCATTTAAACTTCAGTCTCCTTATAGTATTTCCAAATTAATTTTTTATGTGTAGCTTTTTTGCCAAGTACACACTGAGTAATCGCCCCATGATTGTAGCCGTCAATCTTTTCGGCGTCTCTGCTGCCTTTATAAACTTTGACCAGTTTTCCAGTTGAATCATAGCAAGCAACTGGTTTAAACTTTGCTTCTGCCATTTTTTGTTTTGCAGCTTCGCTCATTTTTCTTCCAACCTGCCAAGCGGACATTTTTTTCTTTGTTTCTATGCTGTACTGTTTGTGTAATACTCCGCCCAATGAAATGTTGTAACCATTATTACTAATTAGAGAAGAGTATTTTTCTATGGTGGTTGTCTCTAGAGCATCCACAGTTTCTTTAGAAACTTCTGGGTGTAAAATTGAAAATTTTATGTTTTCCCAACCATATTTTCTAATTGCTTTATATAGTGGATAGTGATAATTACTGTTTTTCTTTCTTTGATTAAATGCATCATATTTATGTTTGGACATTCTAA